>RCUE01000293.1_pt1 | contig 14913 bp, 17 predicted proteins | sample 2166111 | NCBI WGS metagenome assembly RCUE01 (sample SAMN09930795, study PRJNA488358) | compost metagenome | feature: garden; material: soil; isolation source: compost soil in phenylacetonitrile-enriched culture | place: Germany: Experimental Botanical Garden Goettingen | collected 2016-01-27 | reverse complement strand
AAAAGAAACCTTCAATTTTAATAATCATAATATCACCACTGGTGGTAACCATTCTCTTATAAATTTAAAATACTTACATAACAATAACTCAACTAAAGCACATGTTAAGTTAACCTTTGTGAACAAGTTAAAGCTCCCTTGCTATCACATTTACTTATGATAGCTTCTATTTTTCCATTAATTCATTAAATATATCTCTATCTTTGGAAGTAAAGTCAGAAATCAGTTTCTTTTGTTCGTATGTGTTGGTACTTGAATCCAATTTAATGAAGCTATTTTCACCAACCACATATACGATATTTTTTTCTATTTTATAAGACAGAACGTTATCAATCACTGAATTAGGAGCTTCAATTTGATGAGTGTATAGTATTGGAGGATCACCCGATCCTCCTCCCCTGTAAATCTGAAAAGTCCCATCTCCAAAAAACTCTAACGTATCTTTGCCATATGGGTACTTCCTTATCGTATCGTCTCCAGAATTCGCTAGAAAAATTATAGTAGTAGTTATAACTAGTAGAGAGATCAAGATGTAAATCTTGTATCTGCGTTTCATCTGCAATTCACACCTCACTTCCAAGCCTTTTTTGTATCAGTTACTGTAACATAAGATGTATACTCATTGAGTGTTCCCCATGATTCCATTAAATTTGTTAGATTGGCCGCAGCCCAACCGAGTTTGTTGTCCCCAGTAAACATTTGTTTAAAATTATATTCAAAATTATATTTATCATAATATATTGTAGTAATTTCCCATTGTCCTTTTACATATGTTCCATCTATTTTGTACTTCATTTTGTGAAAAGCGTTATACAAATCTCTGTCACTTTCAATTGCAATAGACCCATCACTTGAAAAACTTTTAACTTTTTTGTCGTTAGCTTTTTGTACTGCTTTATCAATTACATACATATTATGTTCTTTGGATTTTTTAATTTGCTGCGCCTCATACGACCACTCGTTAAAGTGTAAATGTCCTGGTTTGTAATCAAGTGAATGTTGAAGTAAATTGGCTGTGATGTCTCCGTACTTCTTTCGAGCTATAGGAACAGCTACTAATGTAAATGCTTTACGATCAGGATAATGTATTACAGTATCTGTCGAATCTTTTACCTTCTCTACGCCTCGTACCCAAGTCTTTTCTAGTTCTACCATAGGATTTTCAAACGGAAAAGTAATATTTCCTGCATACACTAACATATTCTTACTATATGCACCTTCCAGTACTTTTTGCGAGACATCAGACTGATCCTTTTCTCTTGTTTCCTTAGGTTCTACCTGAGGACTGTACTGAATTTTTCCCAATTGATCTTCTTTTTGTTTTAAAACAAGTTCAAACTCAAGAATCTCTTTGCTAGTATCAATCTGTTCTTGATACTTATCTACATAAGCGTGTGTAAACGTAATATCTCGGATTGTGTTTTCATTTCTAACGATTTGGATATTACATTTGCGATAGTAATCCTCACTATCAGGTTTATATTCTGTGTTTGCCCATGTATACAGCATGTTGGAATTATCCGCATTGTCTATAACTGAAGGAAGCGAATGAAGCGGAATTTTGCTTCGAATATGTAGCGAATGAGCCAAGTTTGGAGACTTAGCTGAAAGGTTTATGGAACTATTATTCTTATAAGTAAAGCCAGTGATTTCACCTTTTACAAACTCAATTGGCTCACCACCGGATTTGCGTTCTATTCTTAATGAAATACTCATTAAAATAATCTCCTTTGTTAAATTAATCTGGTTTTGCAGGAAAAATTTATGAAGACTAATTTCCAAATATTAATATATACGAAAAATATTAAATAGTAAACATATTTTCAACGTGATAAAGGACATCAATTGAGTTTCGTAACCTCGGCAAATTATATGAAGAAGCTAAAACGAAATATAATTCAGCCTAACACGAACCTGTTAGAAACGTTAAAAGCTCTGCCGACCAATTAAGGTTAGCAGAGCTTTTTATTTATTTAGAGTATTCACTTACTTCAAACGTAAGGATACGATCAAACAGCATGTAATCCTTACGGCTGCTGAATGGACCTTTATTATTGTCATGTTTATTAATGGCATAGGATGCTGATCCAGAACCCGCCTGTTTGCCTTCGTACCAGGAGATAAAGTCATTGACCTCTTTCATGCTCAGATCAAATTCTTTCTCTAAGCCAGTTGTCATGGTGACTACCAGAATTACACGCTCTCCAGTAGTTGGCTTTGGGTCAGGTTGACTACCTCCTCCTTGTGGAGTTGCCGAAGCTTCATTGGAGTATTCAGAATCAACGCCATTCACCTTAGCACTTACAATAAAGTAGTACTTCGTTCCGTTAGTTAGACCGGGAATAACAAAGTTTCCATATGCATCTTTTGTTGCTGTTACTATTTCCGTATACTTACCAGACTCAGTTCCATATCTTACCGTGTAACTTTCAGCGTCTTGAACCTGGTCCCAGTTTAAAGTAGCCTGACTATTATTTCCAGTAGCATTAAGTTTTATCGAAGCCTCATTATCTACAAACATTCCATCTTCATTGATATCAATCGCATCTAAATTTAAGTGTCCATCGTCACTTTCTAACTTAATCATTACTTCATGAATCGCATTTGTCAAAGCTTTCTTCTCATAAACGAGTGTTTGTCCGGCAGCCTTAGAATGTTCACTAAAATACTCAACATTTCCATCTATCGAGATTACGGCTCTTTTAGTTTTAGTATCCCAATTATCTGATAGAATCCTCAATTGTGTACCTTTAAAGGAAAAAGAAATGTACGCATCGGTATCAGTTGTTTGATGAATGGCCCCATTGTATAGTTTGATCCCATCTTTGAATATAAGCCATGATCCATGATATTTGATGAACTTATGCGTATCATCGTAACGTTTCCAACCCACTTCAGGAGTATAAAGATTCTGACCTAATGTAGCTGCATAGGAACTTGAGTTTAAAAACGTAACCATTACAAACAGAAGAACTCCAAACAAAATACCAAATTTCTTAGTAAAACCGATCTTCACAAATATTCCCCCTAAGTAATCTATTGAACAGTAATTGACTACAATGTATGTTACCCGCAAATGGACAGACCGTTGTTCATGAGATCATCTTCGTTCTGGTTCGTTGGGTAGGTACCAACAATTTCTATAGAAAATACGATCTTTTCCCTACCATTTTTCAGGCCTGGTGTTGCGTATTATTTAGTATTCACTTACTTCAAAAGTCAGAATGCGATCATACAGCATGTAATCCTTGCGACTGCTAAAAGGTCCTTTATTGTTATTATGTTTATTGATCACATATGAAGCCGATCCAGAACCAGCCTGCTTGCCCTCATACCAAGCAATAAAATCATTCACCTCTTTCATGCTTAGGTCGAATTCTTTTTTTAATCCTGTTGTCATGGTGACTACTAAAATTGCACGGTTTCCTGCAGGTTGCTCAGGATCAGTTTGACCGCCTCCCCCTTGTGGAGTTGCAGATGCTTCGTTGGAATATTTAGAATCTACTCCCTTAACTTTAGCACTGACCACAAAATAGTATTTTGTTCCGTTGGTCAGACCTGGGATGACGAAGTTTCCATATACGTCTTTTGTAGCTGTGGCAGTTTCAGTATATTTCCCTGATTCTGTTCCATATTTGACTGTGTAACCATCAGCTTCTTGAACCTGCCCCCAGTTTAATGTAACTTGACCGTCTCCAGGGGAGGCTACAAGATTCATGGGAGTGTAGATATCAACCAATTTTCCATCTGTATCTATTGCATCAAGCGAAAATGTGTTGTTTGTGCTATTCGTAGTTAACTTTACTTCATGAACAGCGGATGGTAGATCTAAGACTTCATACACAAGTACTTGATACAGATTTGCAGGATTATTTGGATTGTATGTCGAAACTTTGCCATCGATCTCTATGGTCACATTGTTTACTCTATTGGTCCAATAAAGATCAATAATTCGCAATTTAGTTCCATAGAATTTGAATTTTATGGCGTTTGTTGTTGCTCCAGATAGTTTCATATAGTGACCTGTTTTTGCATAAACACTATTAGATTCATTTGTAACATATGCCCATCCACTACCTTCATACTTAATGGCAGGGTCCATATCGTCATATCTTTCCCAACCTTCTTCGGGAGAAGTTAATCTCTCACCGATCGACGCTGCATACGTATTTGAATTTAAAATCAAGCTCGTTGCAAACAATAAAATGCCTAACAAAATACTTATCCTCTTCATAAAATTTAACTTCACATTAAATCCTCCTACTAGGGTTTGTTGAACTATTACTAAGGTAAATTAATTCTAAAAATGTGTCTAAACATAAACTTGCTTATCTATAAATATGTTCTATATTTTTGCATATTTATTTTTTATTGGGTATTAAAAAGGACTCATTCCAGCTTCTATACTGGTTGAGTCCTTGTTTTTATTTCACGATAAACCTCACTTTGATTCCATGAGCATACTTTTCTAACTGATGACTTACCCATGATCCTGCTCCCCGGTTATCACTAGGGGTTATGTATCGAATATCAGCGCCTGCGCCACCTTCTGCACACATTGCCATTGGCCATTCATCGCGGTCATATCCTTTTTTAGTTGGATAGCCCTTGAGCGACTCTTCCTATTTTCCTCAGTTCCATCACGGTCGATTGTGCATACCGCAGAATGTCCGGCTACAATAGCGTCCCTTATGTGTGCTCCGGTTTCAGGATACCGTGAACTTGGAAACTCCAACGTATATCCAGCTGCTTGTTGGCTGATTGCTGCCGGTTCAGCATAGACGCCTTGTACGGAAAAGATAGCCGCCAGTAAAAATACAATTAATCCTCGCGCGATTCCTCTGATCATATGACACCTCCATAGTAATTTGAATCTTCTCTATACTAAATGAAGAGTTATGTCGAAGTATCGTGCATGTTGTCGCATAATAAATAACTATATTACAAACTGCCGTTCTATACGTTTGAGTTCACATAACAATCACAGTTATATAAAAGGATAATGATAAAACTAAGTGGAATATGTAAATTGAAATAAAAAAATGGGAGGTTTTATTATGAGAAAACCATTGCCTACTATTCTTTCTGTGGGCTTGTTATTCGGAGCTTTAGCGCCTAGTGTATCAGCCGGATCTACAGAAATAACTCAGCAAGAAAGCACGATTTCATCTAATCAAGTAGTGCCTCAAGCGAGTTTACAATTCTCTAATGATGCAACCCAGGAAACCTTAAGTGCTGCAGGCATCATAAAAACATTCACATTTACAAACTTGGCTAATGAGGTTGCTAGTGCACCATTCCAAATTAATGGATCAGGCGACGTCAACATATCCGTCCACCAAAGAACCGCTGATTCAAAATATAGTCCTGTAATTCAATACACATTACAATCAAGTGATTACTCACAAAGCATTTTTATAAACGGAACATTCACAAATACAAATACAATCAGGACGTTTACCAATGTGCCAGAAGGAACATATAAAATAGTAATCACTAATTATGGTGGAGTTAGTAATGTCTTTGGTGATGGCCGTTTATACCGCTAGTAGAATTACAATAATAACAAAGGACTCCATACTGGTTACATACCAGCGGAGTCCTTTTTCACATCTACTCTAAATTCAAACTGCTTACGTAAGAAATAAGATCCGTTAATCTTGATCGACTCCGGTGTAATCTTCTCCGCTGCTCCACCGTAATCCACGATATTTATCAAACCCTCGCCCAACGGCTGTACTACATATGCTCTTACCTGGTTTAACGAAGCTGCAAATAGTTCGATATCCGACTTTAACACTTTATATGTATGGTTCATGCTGATCACCTCAAATAGCTATTCGGTGAATGGTATGTTAATTCCTTCAACAAGACAATCCACGTCTACCAATAATTAAGGGTAGCGGGGATTTGCTTTACTTACGTTTAAGCCCCTTCATGCTGTACTTGAGGCTCTATGCCATGCGAGTGAATAGGTACAGTAACAATTAACAAAAAGCTAGCCGCGACGATCATCAGAGCCATTTTTTTTAACATTGTTCATCCACACCTTTTCAATTATTAGACTGCATATGAACAAACACTCCATACTATTTATACAAACGCTCTAACTTCCTACATGCCAGCCAAACACTGAGATACCGCCGTTAGAGACAGTCTTTGGCATAATTAAATCTTGGCTACTCATTGTTTGTGCGCTTGCTGCTAACACCAATAAAAAAGTAGTCGCGAACAGCCCTTTAATTAAGCGATTCATACTATTACCCCATTTCCACTAAATTACGATATTGCACTTTTACTTCATCTGAGACAAATTGCCGACAACGTTCAAACATTCTGACGCAACGAAGAATAGAGTGCTCATTATTGACTATAGTGGATATTCTCATACAATCTAATAAGTAACTAATTCCCTTTTTGTACTGACCTTTGGTCAAATAATAGTCAGCTAATTCACTCAAAAGGCCAACAAGCTGATCATTAATATTCTGCTTGTCATTAGTTTGTCTTCCTTCTTGATCATGTATGTTGGATATTTCCCACTCAAATTGACTTAGAAGACCGTCTACATTTAACTTATAACGATTGGCTACAACCATTATATTCCACAAGCCTGGTAGTAATTCCTCTCTATTTGTTGAGATGAGATCAGTATATAAGGGAAGTACTTCTATATCTCCAGCCATAAGCTTGGCCAAATACACATTAGCCTGGCCCCACTCCCGAAATAAATTTTTCCAGCGCAATGTTTCTTCATCGTTCTCTTTAACCCAATCCAAGTCACAAGATTCATAGGCTGCTTGCAATGCTAACTCATAGTTTCCTTGTTCATAGTTAGCGCCTCCAATAAGTGAACCACTGAATGTTATATAAAAGAATAATGGTCGCAAAGGCATCTTACCTCGTTCTCTTTTAAGAGAGTGTGCCATAGAATATTGCGCTTCGCCTAAAGCTCTTAATTCTTTAGCAACTTTCTCAACCCGTTCCCATTTACGCAAAGATCGGTATACATTAGCCAAATCTACAAAGGCATCTAACTGGTCTATAGCGTCGAGACGTTTGACATATGACTCAAACTGGAGCGCTGCTTGTAAATTTCTTTCCTGATCATCTCTAATCTGAATCTTGAACATACGATATTGACAGATGGCTAGGCGTTCAGAATGTTGATACCTCTCCGCTTCAGCTACCCCCTCATAGAGCAACAATGCAGCCGCATGTCTTCCCTGCTCCAGCAATTCCTCTGCAATTTCAAATAGCTTGGGTGAATACAGTAGATTGTCCATGATGGCTCCCACCACTCGACGGATCGCATCTAACTTGTCCAACTCCGCACATCGAAACAAAAATGGCTCAATTCGCCTCATATTCGGAGGATAATCGATGATGAAGTTTTCTATAAACAAGTCGTAAAAATAGCCCTCAGGTAAACCCATAGCCTCGGTAATGCGATCTATCTGATTAACAGACATAGACTTATTTCCTGACACAATGGCACTTACCGCCCCCCTATTCATGCCTGCAAGTTGCCCAAATTGTGCTATGCTCAATCCCTCTTGTTGTAGGTATCTGTCTAATTCCGCCCGAATCGTAGGTGTATGCTTCATGTCATATCCACCTTTCACACAGAAATTCCAAAAATTTTATATTATTGCATCCAATTGTTGATCATAATTTAACAGTTGTCAATAACCTTCCTTTTTTTCATTTCAAGCCTATACCCACCCATCACGAATCTATTAAATATATTCATATATGCCATAAAAAGGTTGACAATATCAGTAGAGTCCTTTACGCTGGCTATGTATTTACAAATATTTCAAGGAGGCATTTTGTTATGAAAGTAAAGTTTCTACCACGAGCTTTTCTGGCTGCAACGCTACTCATCTCTTGGGGAGTCGTCAGTCCAGCTATCTCCCATGCTGAGAAAGGAGATAAAATACCTGACCGCATGTTAGCAGATACCATCATTCAATACGATGATAACAATAATATGGTTATAGTGGAAAAAGGGACTCCTGTACCTGAATCAGAAAAATCTCCAGCCGCTATTGCCCCACTTACTGCTGAACAACAAATTGAATCGGAAAAAGAAGAAGCAATGATTAAGAAAATCGAAGAAGACAAGACACCCCGGCCCGTATACCATATTGAAAACCCTGCCCCACAACCTGGACTAAAAGTAATTTATGATGGTGAAGGTCTTATCAAGGACATTATCCTGCCAAAAGAAAATAGACTATCTTCGGATGTTTATGGACTTAATGCATTGCCACGCGGAACACGAAACCCAGCTGGGGATTACAGATACGGAGCATCTAATAATGTAATTTCTATTAGTGGAGACAAGCATGGCTCTGTTATAGGCACAGGGAGAGGAACCAACTTCACGGACCAGAAAGGTGAGAATGGCAATACTCTCCGAAGAGGTGACTGCGCAACAAAAGGGGCCATTGATAATCCCGAGTTTGGGACAGAAATTCGGGTAAGGAATACTGATAATGATATCGTAGCCACTTTTAATAAAGCTGACAATGGATCTCTTCCAGATGCAATCGTTGATATTTGGAAAACTGGTGTAGAGGATCTAGGTTTAACATGGCATTCGTATACTTCATTTTCAGGTAGATACTCCTATAATTTCTAATATCTTTATAGCAAAAAGGATAGGGTCTCGTTCCTATCCTTTTCCCCTTTCGCATTATATTCAGTTTGATTCATCACTTATTTCAGAAAGGAATGCATCGTTTTGAGAACACGCCGCTACAAATTCTTTATACTTTCCCTGCTCGTGCCAGCTTTATTGTCATCCTGCTCCCCCTCTTCTACCCCACCAGCAGAATCTGCTGTACCCCAAAAAAACCAATCAGGGGAAAAGACAGCTCTAGCCGGTCAGGGCCAATATCTATCCATGACCTATACAGAATATGTGAATGGGAAGAACGCATATCAAGGCATGGTTATGCGAGTTATGACGTACGACTTAAGCAGTAAAAAAATAACCAAGCTGGCTGATGTTCCGTATACCTCTCAATACCCGCTTTCTGTGGTATCCTTGCCTGATCACAAAATTTATTATTCTGCTGATGTCGGTGATAAGGGAGACCAATTATTTTCGTATGACTTGACTACGAAAAAAACCGAACAGCTTACCGATAATTTGTTTGCCATCAATCGTATTGTACCAACTACTCCAGACGGCCCCCTCGTCCTGGTTGCGGTCAAAAAAGGAGAGCGGATACTTAAAACTATGTTCTATAATAAAGCAACCCGTACCATGCAAATTATGCATGATGAAAATCAGGATGATACTACCACTTGGTCTATCACCTATAATCCAGACAAAAAAACAATTTACAGTTCACAGTATTCAGATAAGGAGCACGAGAAACAAAGAGTCATCTCAAACCGAACACAAACCATCATGGCCCCTCCGGACAACAAGGTTACAGAAATCAATAGCGTCACCAAGCAAGAACGCTCTATCATCACACTGAGAAAAGAGAAAATATCATCAATGTCCAGCAGTAATGATAAACTACTTCTCGTAACTACCAATCTAACTAATCACAGCAAACCCGAGTATAGTCTGGTTGATATTGCAACAGGTAAACGTACCAAAATAAAGTTGCCCTTTTTATCCCGCCAATTTGTCTATATGTCCCCGGATGGCAAGGGGGTCTATTATTTGGGCAGCACTTCTCAGAAAAATCAGGCAGAAAGACGCGGCGTATATTATTATGATTTCACATCGAAAATTCAAACCCCCATCTTTATACAAGAAGAGGGTTTCATCAATAACTTCATGCTGCTGAACAAGTAATTGCTCTGATTAGCAACATGCCAAAAAGCCGGAAAGGAGCAAGTTACGCTATCTTTCCGGCTTTCCTTATCTGTTTAGTGTTTACTTTGTAACTTTAGCCGTATTATCCTTGCTCCAAAGCAGGCGCTTGTACTGATTCTGTTGGTTCTTGAATAGACTCAGTTGCAGTCTGAATCTGACCGGATGATACCTCTGCCGTAGCCTGAGCCAAGAAATCATTAAGCTTTGCAGCCAGACCAGATAAAGCCTCCTTAACTGGCCTGTACTGCATCCTCGTTTGGCTGTTCTTCAGTAGCTAGTACCGTTTTTGTTTTGGCCTTATACTCCAGATATGCCTTCTCAATCGCAGATTTTAACTCTACTTGGGATACTACAATACCTTGACTGGAAAGAGTAAGTGAAGCATACTGCAAAGCCTCCTGAAGCTTGCGTTCTCCCCCAGCTTCTTTAAATGCTGTTTGAGCAAGAGCAAAACTCTCTCCAGCAATTTTATGAATCACTTCACGTTGCGCTGCCGTTGTACGCGCTTCTATCCACACGTTAACCTTAGTCTTGAGTTTGTTCAGACCTCCTAAAACAAACGCTGTAAGTACTACACCAGCAGCGGCTGTGACATTGGTATTAACATAAGGCTGTACAGTTTCGATAATTGTTTGCATGATTATTTATCCCCTCTCGTTAATGTTGCAATTTTATTTTTTGGGTCCCATGACACTACTGTACCGTAAGCATCAGCAATTGGTCTGAGTTGCACATACGCTGTACCCTCTACAAGTTGGACAGTTTGCAGCTTGGACCCATTTAAATAGGCTTCCTTGCTGGTATTGTCCCAACGATAAGACACGCCCAAGGCATTTGCCAAAGACCGCAGCGGTACATAGGTTCTGGAGCCATATAGAAGGGCTTTCCCCCGCTTCTTTACCGTTTACGCGGAATGTGCCGGATGTACGGATTCTGTCTCTTGTCCAGGGACAATAACGCCAAATCGATTTACGCAGCTCGTCCGTTGTTCCATCAAATTCGTTCAGGTCCACGTTTCCTTTTATCCCGGATACCTTGCCACTATCGCTGTATTGCCAAATATCCCAACGTTTCCACGTCACTGTATCGCTCGGTACGCGCGTTTCACTGTAACGGGCTATCCATAGTGGGTAGCCACCTAATGAAGCATTAAAATTAGCTGCGAATGCATTGCCCGTATAGATAATGGGCTTACGTCCTGTAATCCGCTCCAGCTTGATCAGGAAGGCCAACGCCACAGTAATAAGCGTTTTGGACAGCTTGCCGGGGTTGTTTTCATAATCCATCACCGCAGGAAGGTCCAGCGCTTTTGCACCGCCTACCTGATCCACCACATCAGCAAAATGTCGCGCTTCCCGCTTTGACCAGGTTCCAATCAATATTGCCTTGATAGCGAGATACGTCGTTCCCTGTGCGATACCTTTTTTTGCTTATCTGCATTTTCCCCACCACCTTCCTTTTCTCCGCTTTTACTCTTTAAAACTTCCACAGCCTGCCGAATGATCGACGGGACTGGCGCACCAAGCCTGCCGCCATTTTCAACAATCAGCTCATTTGCCATATAAAAATAGGCGACTGCATCCCGGAAAAGATGCGAATCGCCTAAGACGCCATTAATTAGATGAGATACAGCAACTATTATAAAAATAAATACCTTTCGAGCAACACCCCCAATACTCCCGACCACCCACCGTAGAAATACGTTACCGCGCTACTACCTAAAGTGGCACTAAATTTAAAAATCTCCCACTCATCCAACCTTCTTTCCCCCGTCTCTCCGTTCAGGAAACTTTTCCTTGGCTATCATCGTTTGGTTTCTGATCTTTTTCTTCTTGGGCCTGTATCTATGCTAATGCACTTCCTATTGCTATATCCAATCCTTTAAGTATTTTTCTTTCCGGCCTGCTGGCTGTGAAGCAATGACAGCAGAAATGACTAACAGTCAATTCTTCAACTGGTCTTGTTAGATCCAGTTGTATATATCCATGTTGACTTTATTTTGCCATGGGTTTCATCACCTCCTCAAGACGCAAAATAAGCCCCTGAGTTATCAGAGACCTTCCATACTTAAATATTAAATTGGTTCTGCTGCTATAACGCTAGGTATTTTAAAAACCTATATGTTATCAACCTAATACGAACGAGCAGGATAGTTAAATAACAGTAATCAATCTAAGGAGCATGTCGAACTACGCGAGGCTTCAGCCTAACAGGGCTACGCAGGTTGTAGTTAAATTACTATTGTGATAAACTGGATGTAATTTGATGACGGGAGTTGAACGGATACATGTAGAACTTTCTTGCTTTGAGATCACGAAAAGAACGGACTCAGCGATCGGCTGTGGTCGTTTTATTCATCTCTGCAAGAAAGGTCTGCGTTTCGTTTGCGCTCCCTCTCCGGACAGTCATACGGCCCCTTGGAATGGGGCCGTATTTCCTCGTATGGATTAGAGTCGCAAGATAGCACCTTTCTTGCGGTTCTTTTTTATTTCCAAACGAAAGGATGACTACCATGCCCGCCATTCAGGTAACCAATCTTACTTTTGCCTATCCAGGCAGCTATGACCCCATATTCGAAAATGTTCATTTTCAAATTGATACAGACTGGAAGTTGGGCTTTACGGGGCGAAACGGTCGGGGGAAAACGACGTTCTTAAACCTGTTGCAGGAGAAATACGAATACAGCGGTACGATCTCCACACCAGTCGCCTTTGATTATTTTCCGTTTCCCGTCGAGCACCCGGAGTATTTGACCTTAGACGTCGTCGAAGAGATCGTGCCAAGCTATGAGAGCTGGAAGTTGATGCGCGAACTGAACCTGCTTAAGGTTTCAGAAGACGTGTTGTACAGGCCATTCGAATCGCTGTCCCAAGGAGAACAGACGAAGGTATTGCTGGCCGTGCTATTCATCCAAGACAATCGATTTCTGCTCATCGACGAACCGACCAATCATCTCGACTTGCACGCACGCAAGCTTGTCGCCGATTATCTGAATACGAAGCGCGGTTTTATTCTTGTTTCACACGACCGGGCTTTTCTCGACCGCTGCGTGGATCATATTCTATCGATCAACAAAACGAATATCGAAATCCAAAAAGGCAACTTCTCCAGTTGGTGGACGAACAAAACTCGCCAAGATACGTTCGAAATGGCACAAAACGAAAAGCTGTACAAAGACATACAGCGTTTATCTGCTTCTGCTAAACGTACTAGCGGCTGGTCTTTCGAGACCGAAAAATCGAAAAACGGCACACGAAACTCCGGCTCCAAGCTTGACAAGGGATACGTCGGGCATAAGGCAGCGAAAATGATGAAACGCTCGAAATCCATCGAACAGCGGCAACACGCCGCTTTAGAGGAAAAATCGAAATTGCTCCGAAATATCGAACAGTCAGAAAGCCTTGCGATCTCTCAGCTCGTGTATCCCAAATCGGAACTGGCTATGCTGGATCACGTCACGATTTACTACGGGGAAAGAGCGGTTTGCAAGAACATTTGTCTGACGATCGAACCAGGAGATCGGATTGCAATTTCAGGTCCAAATGGTTCAGGTAAGTCTAGCTTGCTTCGCCTGCTGAACGATGAGACGCTACATTATACAGGTACGTTTCAACGGGAGCCTCAGCTTCGCGTTTCCTATGTATCCCAGAATACTTCTCATCTGCGAGGAACGCTTTCCGATTATGCAGCAGAGCACAGAATTGACGAAAGCTTATTTAAGGCCGTGTTACGTAAGCTAGATTTCGCCCGCATCCAGTTTGAGAAGGATATATCGGCGTTTAGCGGCGGGCAGAAGAAGAAGGTTCTGATCGCGAGAAGCCTATGTGAGGAGGCTCATCTGCATATTTGGGACGAACCGCTCAACTTTGTCGACGTGATTTCCCGGATGCAAATTGAGGAGCTGTTGCTTGAGTACACGCCGACCATTGTATTCGTGGAACATGATCGGGAATTTCATGACCGTGTCGCCACGAAAACGATTGAACTCGGTGGAGATTAGAATTTTACAAAGTGACTTGGAGTAAGACATGATTTAAACGGCAGAAAGCTTTACACAACAACTTTTATGAAAAGGGAAGCGATTGAACTTAAGGGACACGAGAGTTCAATAGAACATCGGCAGTCTAGGATTTTATTTTCTCGTCCATGGCTGCCGATTCTTTCTATTGGGGGCATTCTAATAGTTATTTCACTAAGACTGAGAGCTATATTATTCTACAGCGGGTTTTGCTTCCATAATATCGTCTCCCCTTATAAAAGAGTAAAAACCTCTCCAAACTGAAGCGACCCCTGTCAAGTGGACAGCTATCAAAAAGCAATATTTAAGTGCTCTGCCTCCCTCACGGTAGCCAACGAAAAATGACATCTGGCAAGAATGTCTTTAAATGGTGATTTCCGGAGGACTTTTTTGTGCTTTAAATAACTTCGCAAGTGCTCCTCTTATGAGCCAGATGCTTCATTTGATTTTAATTCATTCTTTGCAACATGTATTAGAGCAGCCAACGATGTGAAAATCCACTTTTCCCGATGCCAGAGCATTTGCGCAGAAAATGATATATCCGGTAAATCCTATGGTAAAGCAACCAAATTTGTTCTCTGTGAAAGTCATCAACAATCAATGAGGAACGAGATGCCAGCAGATGATCTGGAGATACCACCATTCGAAATGACTCATCTTTTAAAAACTCTGAATGAAGGTCTTTGGCTACAACGAATCCATCCAATACAAAAACGACATCCGCAAGCCCTTCTCTTAGACTGTGTCTATACCGGCCAACAATTTTTGCCGTATGCCACTAAAAAAGCTTCTACTATTGTAAACATAGTTGAAATAAATTGATATAAAAACATCTTTTGGAAGGTGTGTACATATAAATCGTGGAATAGCAACATATTACAGTTAACCGCTATCTAGAAGGGAACTGTATTGCTATGGTTGACAAGTTAAAAAAATGGCTGTTTAAGCAGCCTTCACGATCTAAAAATGGCACGAGCTCTGAACCAGTTAATGATAAAAAATCGACTGAGTTATCCAAGGAGCTGAGTGGCACGCTTAAGGACAACGTGAC
>RCUE01000292.1_pt1 | contig 14932 bp, 15 predicted proteins | sample 2166111 | NCBI WGS metagenome assembly RCUE01 (sample SAMN09930795, study PRJNA488358) | compost metagenome | feature: garden; material: soil; isolation source: compost soil in phenylacetonitrile-enriched culture | place: Germany: Experimental Botanical Garden Goettingen | collected 2016-01-27 | reverse complement strand
CGAAATCTTTTCTTTCAGGCTAATATGCTCGCCTGTCTTGTTGTCAGTTTGGACGTTCTCCTGCACGATAGGCACTCCCATACCTACACACTCCCCTATGTTTGTAATTAATTTCACAAAATTAGTTCTGGATTTTGCAAAATCCCCAGTTGATAACTATTTTATTTTTAATTGCTCTTGCCGGGAGTTTTGAAACAAGCTCCCGGCAAGAGCCCTTTCTTATGAAGTTAGTGAGTCCTCGCCTTAGGGCGTAGTTTCACTTACTATGAACAACCGTTGGGAAATTAAAATATTGCTCGGCGTTGTTGTAGCAAATGTTTTGTACCATGGCTCCGAGCAGCTCCAGATCCTCAGGCGCCTTACCCTCCTGAACCCACGTTCCAATTAAGTCACAGAGTATACGGCGGAAATATTCATGGCGTGTGTAGGAGAGGAAGCTGCGGGAATCCGTCAGCATACCAATAAAGCGGGACAGCACCCCGTAGTTAGCCAGCAACTTCATCTGCTCCTGCATACCTTCGATATGGTCGTTATACCACCATGCCGTGCCAAACTGGATTTTCCCCACATTTCCACCGGATTGGAAACAACCCGCGAGACTTGCCAGTACTGGATAATCAACCGAATTAAGCGAATACAAAATGGTTCTCGGTAATCCTCCTGCCAGCTCCTGTGCGTCCAGCAATGCCGCCAATGGACGAGCGATAGAGCCATCATTTACGGCATCGTAGCCTGTATCCGGTCCCAATTGACGGAACATAGTAGTGTTGTTATTACGCAGTGCGTGGATATGGTATTGCATAGCCCAGCCATGTTCTGCATACTGTTTGCCAAGGAAAACCAGAACGTACGATTTATATTTCGCCTCCTCTAAAGGAGTCACATGGCCTTCCTCCAGCGCCTTATTGAATATGGCTGCAGCTTCCTCCCGTGTCGTTTCTTCATAGACTACAGTATCCAGCGCATGATCAGATACTCGGCCTCCGGCAGCATGGAAATGGCGCACCCGGCTCGCCAGCGCATTCAAAAATCCTTCCAGGCCAGAAACATCCAGTCCGCTGACTTCACCCAACCGAGCCACCCAAGGCCGGAAAGTTTCGCGATTTATCTCCAAAGCCTTGTCGGGACGAAAGCTTGGCAACACTGCGACTGGGAAATCGGTCAGCTTGCTGATTTGTTTGTGGTATTCGAGATGGTCTGTCGGATCATCCGTGGTGCACACCACAGTTACCTTCGAGTTCACAATCAGATCACGTGCGCCAAAGCCTTTTCCCTGCAGCTTTTGGTTTACCTTTTCCCAGATCACTGGTGCGTTCTGTTCATTCAGCAGCTCAAAGACACCAAAAAAGCGTTGAAGCTCCAAATGCGTCCAATGGTACAGCGGATTGCCGATTAGTGTAGGTACGGTTTTGGCCCAAGCCATAAACTTGTCATAATCTTCGCCATCCCCCGTAATCAGGCGTTCCTCAACCCCATTGGCCCGCATAAGTCTCCACTTGTAATGGTCTCCGTACAACCAAGCTTCCGTAATATTCTTGAACGCTTTATTTTCATAAATTTCTTGTGGACTTAAATGACAATGATAGTCAATAATCGGCATATCCTTGGCGTACTGATGATACAAGATTTCAGCCGTTGGATTGCTCAACAAAAAGTTTTCGTCTAAAAACGCTTTAGTCATTACTTTCTCATCCCTTCTATAATCGTGTTTCTCAACAAATTGTTAACGTTAACAAAAATGCTTGTACTGTACTCGTTTTCAATAATAGCATTCTCCACCACATAGCAGATCTCGTGATTAGGCAAGATGATATAGCTGTAATACGATACCTGCACATCATTTCAAGCCAGATTACTTCACTTTAAATTTAATGTTTACGTTAACAACAATTACATTGTAACCGCTATCCTTTGTAGACGAAAGTGATTTTTATCATGTGAGCGAATAAAAAAAATGGCCTACTGCCATTTGGAGCAGATCTGTTCTATATTTTCCCGATAGCTGATACCAAAAGAAAATTCTACAATTTTTAATTTTCCCCGATAAATCAAACTTTGAAAACGTTTTATGTGTTTTTCTCTTTTTTTCAGAAAATTTCTTTCTTGAAAATACCAGTTATTGCATTATAATTGTAATATACATCCATTGTTTTACATTGAAAGTATTTCATTGGTTTATTTCAAAGATGAAAAGAAGAGGTGGTAGCATTGAGTACCAAAGTTCAAGCTGTTCAAACTAAAACTAAAACCAAATCCGATACAAAAGGAGCCGACCTTGTTGTCGATTGTTTGATCAAGCAAGGGGTTACGCATATTTTTGGCATTCCAGGTGCCAAGATCGATTCTGTTTTTGATGTTCTTCAAGATCGGGGTCCAGAATTGATCATATGCCGTCATGAACAAAATGCCGCCTTTATGGCAGCAGCGGTCGGTCGTTTAACAGGTAAACCGGGCGTATGCATTGTTACTTCCGGTCCAGGCGCGTCTAACTTGGCGACAGGACTTGTCACCGCTAATGCAGAGAGTGATCCTGTCGTCGCCATTGCTGGTGCAGTCCCAAGATCAGAACGCCTGAAACGCACGCATCAATCTATGGATAACGCCGGACTTTTCGAACCCATCACCAAGTACAGTGTAGAAGTAGAACATCCTGATAGTGTACCGGAAGCAATTACTAATGCATTTCGGATTGCGACCTCAGCCCAGCCTGGAGCCACATTTGTCAGTCTGCCGCAGGACGTGTTGACTTCGTCATCCGAAGTAACCGCCATTGAGAAGGTTTCCCTTCCCCAGCTTGGAACCGCACCCGCCGAGCTCATCAAACAAGTTGCAGGCCAAATCAAAAAAGCCAAGCTGCCCGTACTCCTTCTCGGTATGAAAGCCAGCACACCCGAAGCTACAGCAGCCATCCGTGCACTGATTCGAAACACGGATTTGCCTGTGGTTGAAACCTTTCAGGCCGCTGGAGCCATTTCCCGGGAGCTGGAAAGCCACTATTTTGGGAGAGTCGGTCTGTTCCATAATCAGCCGGGTGACATGCTTCTTGGAGCGGCAGATCTGGTACTGACGATTGGCTATGATCCTATTGAATATGATCCAAAAAACTGGAATATTCCTGCGAACCGAACCCTTATTCATCTGGATGATCATCAAGCAGATATTGATCATGATTATCAACCTGATCACGAGCTTATCGGGAATATAGCCCTGATTGTGAGTGGCCTTGCAGAAGAATTGCCTACCTTAAAGCTACCTAAAGCCTCCTGCGACCAATTAAATCGTCTTCGTCATGATCTAAACGAGCAAGAAGCTGTTCCTGTACACAGTCACGATTATCTGATTCATCCATTACAATTTATTCGTACACTGCGCAGCCTGATCGACGATAATGTCACTGTCACCTGTGATGTTGGTTCACACTACATTTGGATGGCACGATATTTCCGTTCGTATGAACCGCGGCGCCTTCTATTCAGCAACGGAATGCAGACGTTGGGCGTAGCACTGCCTTGGGGGATTGCTGCCACACTCGTCAACCCCGGTCAAAAAGTCGTTTCTATTTCTGGAGACGGAGGATTTCTGTTTTCATCCATGGAGCTCGAAACCGCTGTACGTCTTAACTCTCCGCTAGTGCATATCGTATGGAGAGATGGTACCTATGACATGGTCGCATTTCAACAACAGATTAAATATGGCAGAACTTCCGGTGTAAAATTTGGAGATGTTGATGTAGTGAAATATGCTGAAAGCTTCGGGGCCACCGGATTACGCGTGCACTCTCCTGAAGAACTGGAAAGTGTATTGCAGCAGGCACTTCATACGGATGGTCCTGTGGTTGTTGATATCCCGATTAATTATCAAGATAATATCCAGTTGGGACGTAAACTGCTGCCAAATCAATTAAACTAACCTTTACCAAGACTTACTCGTGACGTTTTCGTGACAATTATGGAGCAAAACGTTATTTTTTATGATTTTTTTGAGTTATTCTCGTTATTTACTGAAAATTTACGTTTATTATTGAAAAAGAAAGAAAATAAATGCATACAATTACAAAAGGAAGTGTATTACCATGACCGTTGCAGGACTGGAAACCAAGCAAGAAACTGACCATGATATTTACCAAACGTCCACTATGCTCGCTCTATTAGATGGTCTTTATGACGGAGTTGTTGCCTTTGAGGAGTTGCAAAAGCACGGGGATTTCGGAATTGGTACCTTTGATCAACTGAATGGCGAGATGATCGCGTTCGATGGTGAATTTTATCACTTGCTTCCAGACGGTACGGCCCATCGCGTAAAACCGGAAGAAACCACACCTTTTTCCACCGTCACCTTTTTCCATGAAGATTTCACATATACTATTGACCGCCCCATGCATCGTGAAGAGCTGGAAGCTCTGCTGTTAAAGTTGTTTCCAAGCCGTAATCTGTTCTATGCCTTCCGTATGGATGGCACTTTTCGTGAAGTAAAGACACGTACCGTCCCTCACCAGGTGAAGCCTTACAAACCTTTTATCGAAGCGACCAAATCTCAGCCTACGTTCTCTTTTAACGACGCTTCTGGGGTGATTACAGGTTTTTGGACACCTGCCTATGCTCAAGGTATTGGGGTAGCCGGATTTCATCTGCATTTTATTAACGATGAACGCACTGGGGGTGGGCATGTCTTTGATTTTATCGTCGAAAAGTGCACCATCCGCATTTGTCAAAAATCCAATCTGCACCTGGTCCTGCCCGATACCCCGGATTACTTGAAGGCCAACCTGTCCAGAGAAAACCTGGAGAAGGAAATCGCCGTTACTGAAGGTGCGCAGTAATCGCAGCTATTTAACTCATCAATTTACAGACCCTATAGCCAAACAATAAACAGCAAAAGATCACAGTCAGGAAAGAGAATTACTGCTCTCTGACTGTGATCTTTTTATGTACGAGCGTATATATACGTTACTGCTTATGCTCTCACTCCGGTCCACCTATGTCTCGATCTGATCCAGTTTATCTGCATAATATTGAATGGCACGTGAGTACTCTTGTGTAGATAAATCCGAGGTCGTCTCAGCCACCTCCATTAGCAGCTCCTGCATGGCTTTCCCGAATTCCCCCAGATTATATAATACCATCACGTAAAATACCCGAAACGGTCTGTAATCCGGAAATTCGTCCATTCCTGTGTCCAAGCGGTCTGATACCACAATTCTGCATCATTTTGCTGCTGTTCTAATGCCTTCAAAAGAAGCTTTCGTGCTTCCTCTGCTTGCCCTGTTCGTCTAAGCTCGCCAGCTTGCGCCATGATATCGTTCATATTAATCCTCCACTTCTGACTCATGCCTATCTTTGAGATATATGTTACCCGACATTTGAATGCAATGTAAATGGAGTTTTTCCTAAGATTTAAAATCCAAAAAAACGACTCTCCTTACAGGAGAGCCGCTATATATCCGAAGTTACGGTTTATTTAACCTTCAATGATCCTGCAGTTAGTATTCCTGCTACACGCTGTGCGTCGAAAATACGCGAGAGCTCCTCTACTGCCGTCAAGTACAATAGACCGTTGCCTTCCAGCTTAGGAGAATTGCCAAGTGGAATCGTGCGTTTGATGAGTTGTGCATATAATTCCGGTTCGGTGAGATCACGCTCAAAGCTCGCACTTACCAGCTGCTTAATCAACGCCAATGCACCTGCTACGTGCGGAGTAGCCATCGAAGTTCCGCTAAAGGTCGCATATTTTCCGCCCGGAACGGTGGACAAAATATCTTCTCCTGGTGCAACCAAATCCACCTCATTATTAGAATTACTGAATTCTGAGGCGTGCCTGTCAAAATTGATAGCGCCTACGCTAATCACTTCATTATAGCAGCCGGGGTAGCCGAGCTCGTCCGTTCTGTCGTCACCGTCTCCCTCATTTCCAGCTGCACAGATGACCAAGATTTGGCTAGCTACAGCCTTTTTTACTGCTTCATGCAGCTCTGGCACATCTTCAGGACCGCCAAGTGACATCGATATGATATCTGCCTTTTGCTCAATCGCATAATAGATGCCTTGAATAATCCAGTCATATTGACCGGAGCCCTGCTTGTTTAGCACTTTGATGATGAGCAGGTCTGCCTCTGGAGCAACACCCACGACACCATCCGCATTTTCTGCTGCCGCAATGGTTCCTGCCACATGCGTGCCATGACCGTTATAATCCTTGAAAATTTCCGGATCACCTTGATCATCATCCGTGAAATTCCGTCCGCCAATAATGCGCGCCTTCAAATCAGGATGGTCCGAATCACAGCCCGTGTCCAGCACCGCCACCTTCACGCCTTGGCCTCGAGTCTGGTTCCATACCGCAGGAGCCTGAATCAGCTCTACACCTCGCGGTATTTCATTCACTTGTTGCTCCTGCTTGATCACTTGGTAAGGAATGATATGCACTTTACGTTCCATCCTATTCCCTCCTTCATGGATTCAATCGGAAACCACCCGTCTTTGAAACTATGAAACTTTGAAAACCTCTACTACATTCGAGGTTACTATATTCTAGCAATTTTTGAAAACTTTGAACATCCCCATTTTGCTTATTTTTGTAAAAAAACAGACATCCCCCAATTCACTTGGAGAATGTCTGTTGTAGGTTCTCTATCAGCCTTAGACGGATTCCGCCTGAAGTTCAGCCTTGGATAACAGCGATTTGTGCTGCCATTTCCGGCCCTTCCAGCGTAAATAGTGGAAAATGCCTCGTACCCACTCATCGCAGGCATGTGCAATCCACACACCCAGCACTCCATATCCCATATGAATGCCCAGCACATATGCTAACGGGATTTTAATCCCCCACATTGAAATGATGGCCATCATTAACGGGAACTGAACATCTCCCGCTGCTCGCAAGGAGTTAATGACAACATGATTAAACACTCGGCCCGGCTCCAGCAATATACAGAAAAGCAAAATCGCTGCCCCTAATTGAATGATCGCCGGCTCATCTGTAAAGATCGCCATCACTTCATATCGGAAAAAGGATACTACCACGATTACAGCAATCGTAATGATCAAAGACCATTTCAGGCTCCGTAAAAGTTGATGATAGGCCTTTTCCTTGTCTCCTGCTCCAATCAGGCGGGCAACAATAATTTCCGTCCCCTCCCCTACAGCCATTCCAAATACCATAAAAAAGTACACAATTGTATTCGAATAAAAATGGGTTGCGATTGCCGTTGTACCCATAAAGCTGACAAACCGGGTCACCATCATTTGGCTAAGCTGATAAGACAACCATTCCAGCCCGGCAGGAATACCAATCTTCAGAATGGCTACCAGCTTACTCCATTGTAGCTGTACATAATACCGGATGCGAATCGGCGCACTTACACGCTTGTACAGCAGTAGAAAAATCCAGACACATGCTACAACACGGCTAATAACCGTTGAAATCGCTGCTCCCGCCACTCCCATCTGCGGCAGACCAAACCAGCCATAAATGAGCAATGCATTTCCTGCAATATGTAAAATATTCATACCAATGCCCACGATCATCGTATCTTTAGTAAAACCATGCGATCGAATAACCGGACCTGCGGTTAGCATGAGCGCTTCCAGAAACAGCGAACCCCCTGCCAGCATCATATAAATCTCTGCATTTTCCTTAATCGTCGGAGTAATATGGTAAAAGGATAGCAAAAAATCCCGACTGACAATAAACATCAAGCTCAATGCCAGACCAAACACCAGATTAAAGGTTAGTGCCGAAGCCGTAACACGGCTTGCATCCACATGCTTTTGCGCCCCCAATAGCTGAGCAATGATCACACCTACACCAAGACCAAGCAGATTGAAAAGTATAATCGTAAATTCAATCAACTGTCTGGACACACCCACAGCCGATACAACCTCATCAGAAACATGGCTTAGCATGAACGTATCCACGCTACCCATCAAAATGTGAAACAACATCTCTATAAAGATCGGCCAAGTGATTGCAAAAACCGTCATCGTTTTAACGACTTGCGCTTGCTTGGAAGCGTTTTCCTGAGACAGTGACATCCTTTCGTATTCCTCCTAAATGCGAACCCAATCATTACTTACTTATTACTTATATCATTTATATCGATAACAATTACTCATTCAAAAAAAGTCATATGCTTTTTCATTTTATAATATTCCAGGCGGTCCCGCAATTGTCCTGTGTGGAATTCATACTTATGTCCGTCTGGATCTGTAAAATAGACTGGCCTTTTGTCCTGTTCATTCCGTTCTCGTCCGGACAAAATGATGACATTAAAAGTTCTCAGCTTGATAAGCGTGGTATTCAACATGATTCGATTGTCCATTGCAGAACGTCCTTCTTGTGGTTTTCGTTCAGGTAGACCTCGTTAAAATAATAATTTCTTATCAAAAAAAGACTATAACATCATCAAGATTGATGTTATAGTCCTTTTTTTAAAACTGGTCAAGAAAAAAACATCTTGGTTTTCATAGTTAAATTCTAGACTACCGCTCTTTAATTCAGCTAACGTTTCCTAAGCCTAAAGTATGGGCTTCTCAGACAATGAGCTTCATAAACTTAGTTGACCTACCTTGTAGTTCTGATAAATATGAGATTCAAAGAATAGAAACTGAAAAGGAAGCAAAGAATTCAGGAAAAATTTTAGTGGATAATGGTTTGAATACGGCTTCTTTCCACCATTTCTTCTCCATTTGCTTTCCTCTCCTTATTTAGCGTTTTTTAAGAATTCAAGCTCTTTGACAATACCGGGAAATAATTTATCTAGGTTGTAAAATGCCAGCAATACAATTTGCAGGGCAGCCAAGATAATTGGAACGTAGATAAACATGAAATGAATAGACGCTAGCGCTGTGGCACTGATTGTAGCTTGTCCACCAGCATATCCTCCCAATGCCAGTCCCCAACCGATGAGTGCCGCTCCGAAACCGCCTCCCGCTTTTGTGCCGAAACTACCCGCACTGTACACCAGTCCTTCGGTGCGCATCCCTGTCTTCCATTCGCCATACTCAATGGTATCTGACAACATGGCAAAGAAGGTTCCGAGAATAGCGGCATGTCCAAGCGCTTTAATAACGAGTCCCAGGCAGACCGCCATAAGACTTGCGGGACTGACGGCAATAACAAGCGATCCCACAATCAGGAGGATACTTCCGATAATGGATGAATTTCGTTTCCCGATCCGCTTGACGACGGGTGGCAATAACAGATAACCAAGCAGGGAAGGAAGGAGTAAGGATATGCCGAGCACCCCAATCAGATTGGCGTCTTTTAACACATAACGTGCGTAGTAAATATTCATACCTGTGCCCAGTGAGTTATTTATGAAATAGACCACAGCAAACCCAAGAATCAATTTCCAATACTTATTACGCATCAGCGCTCCAAAAGCACGTCCAAACGGAATTGGCTTCTGTACAACAGATGGAGTAACCCTTTCTTTGGTACTGAAGAAGGTAACGAGAAATAAGAAGGTTCCGAGCAAACCAAACAGAATAAAGGTGAAAATCCACCCCTTTTGACCGCCGCCGAACGACTTCACTAACGGAAGGGTGAAATAATTAATTAACAAGGCACCAATATTCGCCAGAGACATACGAAAAATATTAAGAAGAGAGCGCTGGTAAGAATCCTGCGTTATCATGGAATTAAGCACACCATAAGGGACATTAATGCTGGAATAGATAATGTTCATCAGCAGATAGGTAACGTAAATGTATAGAATAGTGATCGTCATATTTCCACTTGGAACCGTGAACAAGAGAATTCCAGACAACGCAAATGGCCCGGACATCCACAGTAACCAAGGACGGGCTTTCCCGTGTCTGCTCTTCGTTTTATCGATCAAAGCCCCAATCGCGACATCAATAAACGCATCCAGTACACGCGCAACTAGCATTAAAGTACCAATGACCCCGGCGCTGATCCCGATTACATCTGTGTAAAAGTAGGACAGAAAAGTCATTGCGGCGGCAAACAGCAACTGGCTGGCAAAATCACCGAATCCATAACCCATCTTTTCTTTCAGCGTAATATTTGAATCGGTTTGCTTTGAAGCCTCATTTCCCATTACAACAATATCGCTCGAACTTCTCATGCTCATGCTCCTTTTCCCTTGTTATTCTCTACAATCCCAAGCCATAAGGAAAACGTTTTCTTGATAATCAAAAAAACAAGCCGAAATACCTTGAATTCAGCTAGTTATTTGGTAAAAACAATCATTTATCTCCAGAAAATACTAGAAAACGTTTTCCGGGGTTGATTATACTCCCCCTATAAACCAAGGTCAAGCGCTTTCTTTGCTCTGGAATCTTTGTTAAACTCAATAAACTGATATAATAAATTCAATTGACTTTGAGAACCTTTTTCTAAATAAATACTTGCTTGAAAGTCGGTGTGTACAATGAAAATGACTATAAAAGATGTGGCTCGAATGGCCAACGTCTCCATTTCAACGGTTTCCAGAGTGATCAATAACAGCCAGACGGTGAACAGTGAAATACGCAAACGAGTTCTAGATGTCCTTGAAGCCACTCAATTCCGTCCAAATGCCATAGCGCGGACACTGGTAAAGAATAATACATCTCTGATTGGAGTACTTCTGCCCGAGATTAAAAACAATGTCTTTGATAACATGGTTGAAGGCATCAATCAAGTAGCGCATCTATACGGCTTCGATGTCATAATCGCCTTGTCAGGGGGGGACGCGGACTCTGAAATACACTATTACAATATGTTCCGTGAAATGCAGGCGAGCGGAATTATCATATCGGTAGACGGAATCCGGGATGCGCTATACGCGCTCATTGAAGCGGCGGGAATTCCCTGCATCCTTGTCGGACGGGATTTTCGAGACAAATCCATTCCTTCCGTACATGTTGACAACATAACGGCTGCTTTTGAAGCGGTAACTTATCTAATTCAGCAGGGACATCAGGATATCGCGATGCTGCGGGGAGCTGCGGGAGATATTTCAGTGGGCAGTCAGCGTTTTTTGGGCTATGAACAGGCATTGAAGGCCGCTCACCTGCCAGTACGTCCTGAACGTGTGTTGGAAAGCGGCTTTTCAGTTGAAGACGGCGTAACCTCTATGAGAAAACTTTATCATTCAGGCCCATTGCCCAGTGCGGTGTTCTGCGCGACGGACCGAATTGCCATAGGCGCTATGAACTTTCTGACCGAGAATGGGGTGAAAATACCTGAACAGGTCTCTTTCTTGGGATTTGACGACATTGATATGGCTACAATAATCCGGCCTAAATTGTCAACTGTCCGATATTCAGCATCCGAACTGGGCATGGTCGCCGCCCGCAATCTCATTAAGCTTATTAAAGGAGAGGAATTGGCGGCTGTCCACTGGTCCATATCGCATCAGTTAGAAATTCGGGACAGCAGTGTAAAACATGGGGTATCCTAATCTTTGCATGTTCCTACGCGGTTGCTGGAAGTGCTTCACCGGCTAGGATGGATTTTGTCAGCTCCGACGCTGAATAATGGAAACGTTCTCTTGCAAAGTTTTTCCCAAAAGAGCTTACTACATTCCCATGATTATAATAATAATTATATGGGGGGCTTTTTTTACCGGCGGCCTGATTGTAAGTCAAACTTGGTTAACTTCGGAGGCCTCAGAAGCACCTGAATTTGCTAATAGCTTGTTTGTCTCCTTTGCAAATTTAGGTGTCACGATTGGCACCACCTTAGGCGGATGGTTTCTATCACAGATGGGAACACACCTGATTACCTGGAGTGGAGTATTATTTCTGTGCTTGCATCTATCTGCATTGGGTTAAAAATCAAGTTTTTTGATGTACCGAAAAGAAAATATGATCCTTCCTTGTATGCTTTTATCCCTCTTCCTTACAGCGAATCCTGTTCAGCCAATAGGCCCACGCTTCTGTATATTGATCGAGATCTTCCGGATGATGACGAATGCAGGTAGCTATTCGAAAGTATAGTCCCAGTAACACTTCCCTGTTTAGCTCGTATTCCCCTGTCATCTCCGGCTCAAGCTTCTCTAAGGAAGGCAAAATGGTATCGATGGTCAGCCTATCCGGTGAAGAACAAAAGGCGTATATCAGATCATATAGGGGTTCTCCCACCACGGGATCAGGATCAATAATACCCGTCAATGTGCCATTTTCGTTAAACACAAAATTATGTACTCCACAGTCGCCATGAAGCAAATATTTAATATTCCGTTGCGGCGATCCAGCCACAAGGGTATGAACGAAACGATGATCCTCACGGGGTAAAATGTCTTGTATGATCTTTCCAGATTCCTTCGTTCTGTGCAGCAGAAAATCTTTCCATTCCACAAACGGGTGGTCCGGATAACCATAATGACGTTCCTCACCAAAAGGCTTATAGTACGAGATCACCTCCGTCGCCAGATGAAGCAACAAATTGCTTTTGTTTCGTCCATGATACTGTGTGAGCCCTGACCTGAACGTGTATACCAAATAACGGTGCAACGGATCTACATAAACCAAACGCGATAGTTTCTCAATCTGTACATAGGTATGTAAAAACTCCGCCTCGGCTTTTACAATCGCATGATCATTTTGCTTAATCACATATCGAGGCCTGGTACCATCCATGACAACAACCACTTCGCTCGAAGTACCGCCGGTCAGCGGTTTGAGATTTTGCATATGGCCTTCAAGCACGCCTGCTGCATAAAGCTCATTCAGGATTAGTTGAACGTCCATTTCACGCCTCCCTCCGTGCGTCTGATCCACAATGCGGCTGGCGATTTTTTGGATAATTTCATTAAGATAATCCCACACGTTCGCCAGCCGCTCTTCTTTTAAAAATAAATCTTTTCATGCTCCGTATAGATTTCAAGCGCCCGCTCCATCTTACGCACATAGGCCTCATCCTGACTAGAACATAGAAATGTAATGTGTCCCGCCTGCGATGGACTGGATTTTGGCGAAGGTTCCAGCAAATTACGCTCAGACAACACCTGTTTCAACCGTCTAACTGTTCCCTGGCTCCCGTCAATTAACTGAATATGAGAAGGCAGTAGTTCCCTTAGAATTTCCTTATAAAAAGGATAATGAGTACATCCCAATACCACCGTACCATATATGTCGAGATTGAACGAAGACAACTCACGGTTAAAATATGCGGACATTTCTGCCCGGTCAAAATTCAACTGTTCGCAATAATGTACTAGCTCCGGCAGAGGTAGTGAGTCCACGCTCCCATGATCGTCAACTCTAGATACGAGTGCTGCATAACAAGATTGTTTCAACGTCAATGGTGTGGCTAACACCAGAACTCTTTTACCATTAGCCCGGTTCATCTCGACCGCTGGCTTCACAGCTGGCTCCATACCAATAATCGGAATAGGATATTCCTTCCTTAGCTCCGCAACCGCGATACTTGTAGCCGTATTGCAGGCAATCACCAGTGCCTTAACATCTTCGTTTAGAATCGTTTGCACTGAAGCCTTGACATAACCAAGCACCTCTTGGGGAGTTTTCGTCCCGTAAGGCACATGAAGGGTATCCGCCATGTATACAAAATTTTCGTTTGGCAAACGTCTTAGTGCCTCGGACAATACTGTAATTCCACCCAATCCTGAATCAAAAAAACCTATCTTCAAGCTACTCACCTTTTTTCATTCAACTATGGTGCCAAATCTTGCTGGCACCATGTTCATTTCCTTCTTCGCCTACTTAAACTATTCTCTTCATTAGACTTTACATTTAAATTTTACCGCAAAACTGATATTTTGCAAAAGAAACACTTGAATTTTACAGTGTAAAAAATAAAGTAGCTTTTCAAAGTAAATTTAATATAAAAGCGTTGACAGATATTATCTTTATATTGTAATATTACATGGTAACTTACTAACTTAACTTACTTATTCAACTTACTTAGGGGGAAATAAATTATGTCTAAAGTATTATTTGTCAAAGCTAATGATCGTACAGCTGAAGAATCTGCAACAGTTAAATTGTATAACGCATTCGTGGAAAGCTACAAATCTTCCCACCCATCTGATGAAATCACTGAGCTGGACCTGTTCTCCGTCGAGCTTCCTTATTTGAACGCTAACATGATCAACGGCACGTTCAAATCCGCTAGAGGCATGGAGCTGAACGCAGAAGAAGCTCGCCTGGCAAACATCGCTAATGGCTACCTGGATCAATTCCTGGCAGCAGACAAAGTCGTATTTGCTTTCCCGCTCTGGAACATGACGATTCCAGCTGTACTGCATACGTACATTGACTACCTGAACCAAGCTGGTAAAACATTCAAATACACTGCTGAGGGTCCTGTGGGTCTTGTAACTGAAACTAAAGTAGCCCTGTTGAATGCAAGAGGCGGCGTTTATTCCGAAGGACCAGCTGCTGCAGCTGAAATGTCCTTGAACTTCATGAGTAACATTTTAACCTTCTTCGGCGTGAAAGACATCGTGAAGGTTGTACTGGAAGGACATAACCAAGCTCCAGATCAAGCACAAGAAATCGTTGCTTCTGCTGTACAACGTGCAGTAGACACAGCAAAATCGTTCTAATCATATATTATGAAGGGAAGAGGATATCCGCGCCCTATATGGGCTGGATATCCTCTTTTTTGTTATAAAATATAAAAACACGTGCTCCCCTGATCTGTAATCAAGTGAAGCACGTGTTTGTGATATGAGATTACGATTACTTCTATTTTAAGGAATGAATTGCTGCACGATTTTTACAACTTTACCGTCACGAAGCGTAACATGGTATGGAAATTGACTGAGGTCCAGAACGTCCTTTTTTGCAAAATCCTTCTCAAACTGTGTCAGCGGAATCGATTCGTTCCATTGTACGTCTGTATCTTCTATGTTACCCGTGTGATCATAAATCTGCACCTCTACCGAAGCATCTGGTGCAACCTGATACACGTCATTTTGCACGGAATTGTTTACGATGTAGTAGCCATCCGGCGCTCC
>RCUE01000290.1_pt1 | contig 15024 bp, 15 predicted proteins | sample 2166111 | NCBI WGS metagenome assembly RCUE01 (sample SAMN09930795, study PRJNA488358) | compost metagenome | feature: garden; material: soil; isolation source: compost soil in phenylacetonitrile-enriched culture | place: Germany: Experimental Botanical Garden Goettingen | collected 2016-01-27 | reverse complement strand
GTATCAGATAGGTTTGTACTTCTGCTCTAATCGTAGGTGTGATCTCCATAGATAAGCCACCCTTTCAACATAAACTCGACATATAATATGCAGTTAAACGATGTAATAGAGAAATGGTTAGTAAAAATCACTTTATCACCCATAATTGTATCGTCTTTTAGAACAAAGCCATACACCCTTCAGTTGTGTACAATAACACACATTACATTTTTGCACTTTTTACATATATTCCTCAAAAGAAGATTTCCTCATATTGCTGATATACAGCAAAATAGGTAATAAAAAGGCTAGACGGATCATTCCGTCTAACCACTTAATAATGGTGATTTTCTAGGTTCTACTGTGACCTTGAACTTGAGACCTTTTTATTCTCACATTCCTCCGTGTTTTCCAGTCGGCTCGTAAGTAGATCCTTTGTCTTGATACTGAAGGGGGATAACCATTACCGCTGCTAGTGTAAGACTTGTTACCAAGAAAGCTATCATCACTTTACGTCCCATCCTCATCCACCTTATTAATCAAATTTCTGTATGCTGCCTTCGTTTCAAACGATGCATACTCCAGATAGGATTCATACAGCTTTACACATTTAATTATATACGATTTATTGTTTGCTAATGTAGATTTTTCCAAACAACTTAATAAAAAAGTAAATCCATCTGCAAAATTATTTTTATTAAAGTAGTAAACCGCTAATTCAAATGTAAAATGAGCATAACGTTCTATAATAAATTGTTGATTGTAGACACCTACACCCTCATGTTTATCTCGCATAGCTAAAATTCCCGTTTGAAATTGATTTAGAATATGATCAACATTTAAATTAAATCGATTAGCAGCTTCAATTACGTTATCTAATCCAGGAAGTGTCTCTTCTTTCCTTGAAGAAAAAAACGCTACATAATCATTCAAAACACCAATTTCACCAGCGTGAAGTTTATTTACATAAGCGTTGGCTTCAGCCCATTCTTCATATCGCCTTTTCCATTCCATGGTAATGTCATCAGTTTCCTTCACCCAACTTAGGTCAGCATATGTGTACGTATGTTGAAGCGCTTTCTCATAATCTTTATGTGCTTCGCAAACTTCATCACGAAGTAAATGAGAAAAAGCCCAATAAGCAAACAGAGGAAAGCTTGGTTTCTTTGCATTTTCTTTTTTGGAAGGATGCCGTTGTTGCTCCATGTTATATTGAATTTTTGCCTTGTCTCCCAAAGCTTTAGCGAATAATTCTACTTTGTCCCATTTTCGTAACGAACGGTATGTATTCGCCAGATCTTTTAATGCATCTAACTGTTCTATCTCATCTAGTCGATCAACGTATATTTCAAATTGAACGGCTGCTTCATAGTTTTTCTCTTGATTATCTCCTTGTCTCGTTTGGAACAAACGGTACTGACACATAGCCAGACGTTCTGAATATTGCTTTTTCTCACTTAGAGCCACATTCTCATATAGAATAGTTGCCGCTTCGTAAAGCCCTTCTCTAAAAAGTTCTTCGGCAAGCTCAAATAAAGATTCTGAATAGCCTAGTTTATCCATCAATAAATTAACCACATCATGAATGCAGTCCAATTTATTTAATTTCGCACAATTATGTATAAAAGGACTCATTCGACGCCAATTCGGATTAGCCTCTGTTAAATACTCAGACACATACCGTTCGTAGTAATAGCCAACGGGAAGCCCCATTGCTTTTGTAATTCGATCTAACTGATCGACTGAAAGTGTGCGGTTCCCATTAATAATACTGCTCATGGTGCCCGGATTCATTTCTGCTTCTCTAGCTAAATCACTTAGGATTAAATCATGATCTTTCATATGTTTTGTTATCTCTGTGAGTATCGTGGTTGTTGTGTTGTACAAAGTAACCACCCCTTGTCAGGAACTTAGTAGGATATCAACTCATTAAAAAAGGACTATTGCAATCCAATGATTGTATAGCCTTTCCGCAATTCATTGTACCATCTTTTGGCACAATATCATATACCTTTCAGAACCTTACTTAAGATACCTTTGAAGGGTTTGTAAAGAAGATTAAGCTCTATAAATCCTGAGACATACGAATCATATCTCTACACTGTATGCCATTCTCATAAATTTCTTCTAGATAGTTATGTCTGACAAAGAAATCTAGATCTACACCAACAATTCTGAACCCACATTTTTGGTAGAGAGCTAACTGCCCAATGCTAGAGTTTCCTGTGCCCATTTCCATCGTTTTATAACCTTGTGCCCTAGCTGTTTCAATGGCATGTGTCACTAATAGTCTGCCTATTCCTTTACCATGCATATCTTCTGATACTGCTATATTCACTAACTCAACTGTTTCAGGTCTTGTAGGTAAAAGAACATAGACTCCAACAATATGATTGTCAATTTCTGCTACATAACACTGCCCTCTTTTCAAATATTCCTCAACAAGTTGGCGCGAAGGATCAGCTAGTAGCAAGAGCTCTATTGGATATTTTTCATTTGAATTAAGTAGTCTAATATTCATATATTCTCTCCTGAATGTATTATGGCCCCCGGGTTTCCCCCCTTATCGTAAGCTTTATTCCAGAAATCCGGGGGTGATGGCGATGAGATGAAGCCTTAACTCAGGTTGACCTCAATTTATACAAACCATTATGCAGTGAAAGACGGGCAGAGTATGGACCTTCAAACAAGACACTGGTATTAAATACGGCCGGAAGCCTATCATCAGGAAACCAAGGCCGTTGCTTGTCTATGACTATAAATGATCCTTCAACATTCCCTAGCGGCGCAAATTTTTGTCCAGCCCCTCCCCATGGATCAAGTTGGAACGTTTGGGTGATTATCCTAGATACTTCAGGGACATCATCGACAGGAAGACCGATCTCGCTTATACGAAGTAGAGAGTTGGGCCCGAAAGCTTCAGTGACTGCATTGTCGAGTGTATGGTGAGCGATGAACTCGACAAGGTTATGATCCGGATCATAGAAGTAAAGCGCTGTTGCATTCCAGTTTTCGAAAAAAAACTCATCTTCTTGGGGTCTTGAAATCAATGAAATTCCACGGTCGATTACCCACTGTTTTGCTTCTATGAATTTATTCGTTGGGATCGTAACCGCAATATGATAAAACTCATTTTCCATATGGGAGGATTCCTGAAAAGCAAGAACCGATTCCCCTACTTGAAACGACAGCCGCGAAGGGCTTTCCTCCGCAATCTGCAAATCCAAGAGAGAGCCGTAAAAAGCTTTTATCGCTTCGAAACTATGGGTGCCTAAGAGCACTTCTTTTAATTTCAATGCACTGGTCCTCCCCACAAATAATTTTGAAACCCATTGTCCGTCTAATCCATATCAGCATTTTATCTCAGACTATATGAGGTCATTACAATGTTTGTTTATTATCCTTTAAGTCGCTTAAAAATTTGGCGTTCACATCTAACGCCGCAAATTGAAGTAGTATATCCTGTTCATCTAGAGCTTTACTTTTTGCTATTTCGAGATAAAGCTCGGGCTGGTCCCGAAACGCTCTTGCCCTCCCAATCGAGTATGCCTTCTGGAGATATTCATGAGCTAATACAGGCTTGCTCTGATGAAGAAGTGTTTCCGCCATCTGAATATAAGGTTCAGCATGTATAATGCGGTACCCTGTACCTTCCAAATCTAAAATCTCCTCATTTAAAAGCTCTACTGATCGCTGAGTATGCCCGTTATAATTGAGAATTTGAACGTATTGATGCAAGGTTACACCTGTGATGCCCCATTTATGCTTAGGCTCGGGTATTAGATCCCAAGCCTTCTGGGCTTTTTCCACAGCCAAGTTGCTATCTAATGGGAGTGTATGAGCTGCATCCTCTCCAAGCTCCCAAATCTCTTCTTCCAATTGAGCCTCCAGATCGTGGTACATTCGAATATTCATCTATTCCTCCCAATTGGATAATATAAGTTCAACACATAGAGATGTCTACTCCTCATTGCGATTAGCGAAAACGCTTAATTAAGGATATCACTCCCCAGATGAGCAACGCCAAGATCCCGCTAACGATTACGAATGTCATTAAGATCGAAGTCCATACGATATGCAATCAACATCACCCCATGCATCATTTTATGGTCATCTTGTAGAGTACTCTTCTAATGTCTCTCCATATTTTAACGCACGTTGGCTTCCGCTGCATTCGAATTGAATATTTTTATTTTTATGATAATGGATGAAAAAGCTAGTAATGCGAACATCATTCCGCTCCAGATGAGCTGGTGTATTCCCAAGTGAGAGATAAACCACCCGCCCGTAGCAGCCCCTATCGTAATACCTAGATTAGAAAATGAGACAAACAGGCTGTTACCAAACTCTGGAGCTTCTTTCGCTTCCGTGGTTAACCATGTTTGACTAATAATAAGCCCCCCAGAATGCACGGCCCCCCAAATGAGCACAACCACAATCATCGGTAGGAAAGAAGCACCCAGAGCATAGGTGAATACGTAAATGACCATATATAGCAATGGGAACATAATTACGGTCTTGGTCAGATTTTTATGTAATAATCCCCCGAATAAAAAATTTCCAAAAATCATGACGATTCCAAAGACCATCAACATCATGCTGATCCATGACCCGTTCATCAGAGTTACTTCTCCAAGATATTCGGCAAAATAGCTATACACCGAAAACATAGCTGCAAAGATAAAAATAACAGTCACAATGTTGAACCACAATTGAGGTTTACGTAATATACCAAGCTGTTTGCCATAAGACATCTTTTCCTGAACTGGCAGGGAAGGAAGCCATACGAGTATTCCCACAAATGCAATCATGCTTACGACAGCTCCAAATAAGAAGGCAGCTTCTAACGATATCTTTTCAGCAAGATAGGAAGTCAAAGGCACGCCAAACGCAAATCCTACCGTAATTCCAGCGAAAACCTTGGTGACGGCTTTACTACTCTTTTCACGAGGGACCAGATGAGCTGCAGTCACGAGGGCGACCGAAAAAAAGACAGGATGAAAAATAGCGGGAAGAACACGAAAAATGAGCATGACCTCAAAATGAGTGGTATAGGCGTAGACTATATTGGAGATGACAAAACTGAATACAGCGGTTAATAGAATGACTTTACGATTCATGCTGGAAACGAGTAAGGTCAAAAACGGACCTGAAAGGGCAACAACGAAAGAAAATATACTAACGAGCCAACCCGCCTGGGCAGCTGATACATTGAATTTTTGAGTTACTTGAGGAAGAACGCCTATAATCCCCATTTCCGTTGTAATAATACCGAATACGCCTAAAGCCAGAATGATAATAAGTAACGGGTTAACCTTTTTCATTTTAAGTATAAGCCTCCAATTTAATTATATATATAGATTTGTAGATATGTATTGTGAAAAAAAACCTCCTTTCTATTTATAATTCCTTTTGAACATACTCGGCAAATTCCCGGATTGTTTTTTCATTCCGACGATAGTACGTCCACTTCCCAATACGCTCAGACTCTAACAAACCGGATTTTTGCATCGTTAATAAATAACTTGAAATCACAGACTGCGCAAGTCCCGCTTTAGCCTGAATATCTCCCACACATACACCAATTTGAAAATTAAGCCCTTGCTTCAGATAAGCCTGTTCATCAAAAAACTCTTCTGGTTTTTTTAACCACAGCATAATTAGACGGCGAGTTTCGTTTGACAATGCTTTATAAATCAATGACGGTTCCATATAAAACATTATATCTATTTTATTAGATTTGTAAATATAAAGTCCAATGATTACGTAGAAAAATAAATAATAAAGGCTGCTTTCCCACGGGAAATCCGTTGGGAAACAGCCTGTTCAAGTACATATTCAACTACACTGACTTACTCTTATTGGAGCGATACATCAAGTACAGGAAATACGGTGCACCGATCAGTGCGATCAGTAATCCGGAAGGAATTTCAGTCGGCGCAAGCACTGTCCGTCCAATCGTATCAGCCAGCACCAGCATTACCGCTCCCAAGATGCTAGACAGAACGATAGAGCGACGTACATGGTGCCCAATCAACGTACGCACGATATGCGGAGCAATCAGCCCGATGAAGCCAACTGTACCTACACAGGCTACCGCTCCGCCCGCCAGCAGCACCCCCACTGCCATCGCCAGCAACCGGGTGCGGCGCACCGGAAGTCCCAGTCCCATAGCGCTGCTGTCGTCAAACACCAAAAGATCGAAGCGGCGAGCTAGCCACCAGGCTATTGGCAACAACACGAGCAGAAAAGCCAAAATCGTCGCCACCTGCCCCCAGTTTCGAGCGTAGGTACTACCCGTCAGCCAAATATAGCCTGTGCTGCCCCAAAGCGAACCTTGGATAATCAGTATCTGAATGCCAGCTGCTCCGATCGCTGATACAGCAATCCCAAGTAGGATGACCACAGACGGGTTTAGGTGCTTGTTCCATGATAAAAAGAAGATCACCGCCGCCGACACCGTCGCTCCGGCAATCGCCGCGATAGGCAGCATATAAACAGGCAGCCCAGGCCAAACGATAATCACTGCAAGCGCGCCAAAGCCAGCCCCTGAAGAAACACCAATGATCGAGGCATCCGCTAAGGGATTACGAACGGCTAATTGGATCAAGACACCGCTGACCGCAAGCGCGATACCAGCCCCGGCTGCCACCAGCGTGCGCGGAATTCTAAACTGCAGCAAGGCCGAATTTGCGTTCTCACCGCCGAACAGGCCGGACAGTAAATCGCCAACCGGAATTCGCATCCCTCCAAACATCAGGCTGAATACGGTCAACAGCACGGCACCGCACCCAAGCAACGTGACCAGCCTGCCATAGGGTGATTTCCGAGAGCGCACACCTATGTTCATTGAAGATTGTCCATTAATCCCAGAAGGCAGCTTCATCTTCCACAGAATCAACCAAATTAGCCAAGGAGCCCCAATCAAGGCCATCATTGCTCCGGTCGGCAGATCCATGCTTGATTGGTGGACCATCTTCGCCAGCACGTCAGCGCCTGTCAACAGTAATGCTCCCCACAGAAAGGAACCAGGCAGCACCCAGCGATGCATTTTTAGGCCGCTTAAGCGCACCAAATGTGGAGCTACCAAACCCACAAAACCAATAGGTCCAATGACGCTGACTGTAATGGTCGACAGCAGGACAGCCAATACAATTCCCACCGCCCGGGTCAAGCTAACCTTTTGCCCGAGTGACGTGGATGTGGACTCATCCAGATCCAGGACATCAAATTGTCTTGACAGCAGAAAGGCAATGACCGAGAGTCCTACGACCCAGGGCCAGGCGTAAGTCGTCCCGCTCCAGTCGTTTTGCACAAGCGAGCCAGAACCCCAGAGAAACAGTCCCTGCGTTTCAAATGAATAAAAGATATGCAAAGCTCCGGTAAACGAACCGAGAACCATGGATACAATCAAGCCGGCAAGCGCCAACCGAATCGGACTTCCCGCTCGTCCCCCGCCCATGAAGTAAGCGAGTACCGCTGCCAGCAGGCCGCCGACAGCGGCAAATAGAAACGGCGCCTGATGCAGCAGTCCGGGAAACATCACCGCGCCAAGGACAACCACAAAGTAGGCACCAGCGTTAATTCCGAGTGTATCAGAAGCCGCCAGCGGATTTTTGGTGATGGCCTGAAGCAAAGCACCAGCGATGGCAAGCGCACCACCAGCCAGGATTCCGATGACCGTACGCGGCATCCGGAGATCCCACACCATGTTATGTTCAAGCGTATCCTGACGCTGGGTCAACGCCTCAATTACCGTGTGAAGCGGGATCGAAGCCTCTCCATAACACAAGCTTACAAAAAAAAGCACGATGAGGACGATCAATCCGCCCCCAAAGATGCTTCCTACACGCCAAGTCTTCGATAAACCCGTTGTACCTGTTCGGGTCATTTCGTCAGAGCTCCGACTACTTGATCAACCAGTACTTTGGATGAGATTGGGCCGCCGAACGTCCATGTTGTACCGTCCAGTGGATAGGTCCGTTTTTCTTTGACAAAGTTTAGTCCGTTCCATACCGAGTTGTTCTTCATCGCGGCTCCAAATACATCGTCCGTCTTTTGCGTAATATAGATAAAATTGCTGTCCTGCACAGCTGGAAGAGCTTCAATGCCAACGGTGCTAAACCCATACTTCTCGGTCTTGTCCGACTTCCAGTCGTTCACCATGCCAATTTTCGCGAGCGTTCCCACTACAACCGAATTTTCCTTGAACATTCGCAGACTGGCAGCATTTTGAGATGTAAAGGCTTGTGTCAGCGCATAGTGAAAGTCTGCTTTGCCCGCCTTCTCCAATGTAGCCTTTGCATCTACATAGTGCTGGTCAAGTTCGCTTAGGACCTTATCAGCCTGTTCCGTTTTTCCGGTAGCCACAGCGACTTGCTTGAAAATTTCGACCATACGGTCGTAATCATAGCCGTTCCCCTTGTAAGGATCGAATTCTATCGTTGGTGCAATCCCCTTTAGCTGTGCATAGATCGCTGCATTGTTATCGGCGTTAGAGATAATAAGATCCGGCTTGAGCGCCGCAATCGCTTCTAGATTCGGTTCGCCCCGTGTACCGATATCAGTTACGGTATCAGCCAGCTTCGCCTCCGGTGTTACCCACAGCTTGTAGTTTTCATTGTCCGCATTGCCGACAGGCTGTACGCCAAGTGCAATGAGGTCCTCGGTAAACGTCCATTCGAGTACAACCACACGTTCCGCTGGCTTGTCCAGCTTGACTTCCCCATGGTCATCCTTAACCGTAACCGGACCAGCCGTTGTGGATGTCTGCTCAGACCCTGCAGTACCTTCCGTCTTCGAGCTATCCCCAGCCGCACCGCAGCCCGCCAATACAATAGTAAAAACTACAAAAAATAATAGGCTATTCAACATCTTTTTCATTTCTCTCAATCACCCCTGTATGTATATTGCATTGGAAAATGATAATCATTATCAGTAAAAGATTATAGGGCTTAGTGACTTTTGTCAATACAGATAAATCTAAAATTGAATCGCAAACAGGTTCCGTATATGATAGCTTTATCATTGTTTAAGGGAGGCTTCATTTACGTGGCGGTATTAACCAACGAGCAAATTAAAGCTGACGAAGTGGTACTCACTGGACTCGCAGGGGAGAAGCTCGGCGTTGTATCCAAGTCAGAAGCCTTGGCTATGGCCCGATCCAAAGGGGTGGACCTGGTCTGCACCTCATTGATGAGCAGTCCACCACCCTGTAGCTTGGTCGCGAAGGGTAAAGGAAAAGCGCTGGCGCAAAAAGAAGCCGCAGCAAGCAAAAATGTCGGCCGAGCCGCAAAAAACAGCGGCAAAGAAAAGATCAAGGAGCTTCGCTTCACTGCTCATATTGAGGAACATGATTACGACACGAAGCTGCGTCAGGCAGACAAACATCTGCGTTCCGGCAAACCGGTGCAGCTGGTCGTTAAAGCGTCTGGTGCAAAAGAAGCGCCTGTCGCCAAAGCGGTACTAGAGCGGCTACTAATCGATTTGAAGGAAGCCGGAGTGAAGGATACTGGAATCCAGACGGGCGGCAAGGGCTCACAAGTGAAATTAAACCCTCGCTGAATGGCGAATCCGTAAATTGGACCAGTCACTTAGACCGTAGGAAACAGAGGGCCCATTCGGCCCTCTGTTATAAATTCCTTGGTTACAGGGTATGATTCAGGCTCTTTCTTGTCATAGCTACTTGCACCAAGGGAGCATACCAAAAACGCTTCTCATCCATCAACCTCGATACATACCCGCTTGCTTATTTTAGGATGACGCCGTTCGTTCCCGTTTGCGGTATGACAAACGACCAATCGGCATCCTTGTACAAATGGTTGACGACCTTTCGTTTTAGCGTGAGCTGTTTCGGCATTTGATTTAGCCCATCGACGAAATATCCGGCATCCTCCTGCATCTCGATTACACCTGAACGATCTGTTGTGTAGCCTCCGCCAAAAAACATCGAATACTCCTTATTATTCTCGTCAACGGCAACCCAAATGTCTTGCGTGAAGTTAGGACTACTGAAGATACCGCCAATCGGAATGGTCGCATACATTTTGCCCGAATTAGAACTGTTGGGACGAAGTTTGAGCCCCTTGAACAGATAAGCATCACCCGAGTCTTCGAATTTAACGGGATGCACAGCTGAAGTTTGAGCCGGGTCGAGTACGACCGACGCCTCGCTTCTCTCTCGAATTATATAGCCGTCCAATACGAATCGAATTTGCTGCTTATCATAGGCAAAATCATTAAACTGGTAGAACCAGTGCGTCTTGCCACTCCAACGGTCCAATCCAGATCGACGTCCGAATTCAGGGTCTCTGTTATCCCCAAGCCATTTCCCGTGTGCATCTTCCAGATGATACTTAAGCTCGTGGAACCCGCTTTGTCCGTTCAGCGCTCGGTCTGCGGCTTCTGGGGTCAACTCTGTAGTATATTCCAATGATCCGCCGCTCGGCGTCCGGGTAGCTCCCTGCATGTGAATACGTAAGCCGCTTGGCGTCTCATACGTTTTATCAATCGGAGTCAGCAACGTTTGCGCTTTGGCTTTGGTTAGATCTGCCTCCACATCCAGTCTCCAATCTCCTTTTACCGTTTTAATAGGAGCTTCCACATTAAGTTTGTCCGCATACAGCCTCAATTCACGGATATGTGCACTAAGCTGCAGCTTGTCGGTCAGTACCGGCCGCATAAAGTCGAACTCAATCCTACTAATATTCTCGTTGCCCCCTGTGCTTACTTCAAAAGGAACAGCGCCAACATCACCTCTCTGGTTATCAAAGAGGCTGAAATCGACATCTTGAATACTAAAATCCCCGGTTACAGCATTTCCTTCAACATCGAAAACTTCGATTCCGATAATCATTCTAGTCGAATCGGCGATAAGTTCGTTGACTTTCAGAGTGTAACCCTGATCTTTAGCACTGGCACCCGAAATCTGTACCAGTCCTGCTTCACGGACCTTCTTCATGCCATTATCCACATAGCTGTCTTTCGCAAACAGCGACCTCACCATATCTGCAAGAGTCGGCTGCGTATACAGCAGTGTGCTAACCACAAATACAACGACGGCGACCACCAAACTCCATACTTTAAACTGTGAAGTGCGTCTGGCAGCGCGGTAATGTTTCACCTGGGCGACGATGGACGTGTCATCGTACGCGGCTGCGTTCTGTTGCCGATTCCTGTATTCAGTCGGTCCCGTCAAGATCTGTGCCTCCGTTTCCGCTGGTTGCTCGCTCGGAGAGTATCTGGATACATCATGATCGCTCGCGTCGGCTCTGTCAGCTGGTTCGATCTCGATTCCTTCCAGCGCCAGCATCACCTGGTCGGTAAACTCATTAGATAGCCTTTCGTGAAACAACAAAATTTCCCAGTTTCTGTCTTCTATCGTCGATTTGCCGTCCTCTGTTTCAAGATTGGCTTTTTTCGTTGTTGTACGATCCCAGACTCTCATAACGTTGCCCCTCCTTGGCTTCTACGGTTTTGCGCAGACTGATTTTAGCACGGTGGACGGCGTTGTTAACCTGCCGAACCGACATGCCAGTAATACCAGCGATCTCCTTGTGACTCAGTTGGTTGGTGTAGCGCAGAATCAACACAAGTCGATAATGCTCGGGCAGCGTCTCTAACAAGCAATCCAATTCGAAACGCAGTTCCTTTTGCAGCAACTTCGATTCAGGTGTTTCACGTTCATATGTATCTTCCTGTGTCAGAGACTTTGGATCTTTTCGGCGTCCACGGTCCTTCTGCAAATTGACAGCAATTGTATACATCCAACCGGCAAAACTCTGCGTCGGGTTATGCGCTCCCAGTTTACGATAGGCTTTAAGTAGTGTCTCCTGAGTCAGATCCTGAGCATCCGCTTCGGAAGACCCCATCTTGCGGAACAATCCGTAAAGCTTATTCTGATAGCGCCGGACAATGCCCGCGTACGCTTGTTTATTGCCTTTTAGTACAGCTTCAATAATTGAATGATCGTCTGTCAGCTCCACGCGTTCCCCTCCTTTTAGGTCTGGCTTTTGTTTGTCTTGCTTCTAAGACTCCTAATCTGCATTTTTTCTCTCACTCGATCCATATAAAAAAGACCTTGAGTTTTTGTTGCCCTCGAGGTCTGAACATATGACTCATTCCTCTTATGCCTAGTTCAGCTATGAGAAGATCAGCCTGTCCCGTTTTCATCTGTTTCTTTCTGGGCTAGTCCCATCCAAGTGCTATAGCGTAGGGCGCAAGTATTGGGTTTACGAAGATTGATTCGAGAAAAGAAAATTATTGACCATAATTTTTCTAGTTCCCTTAAAAAATAACTTCTTCAGATCATCGCTTTACTCATAAAATATATGCATTAAACTTGCCGCTATTTTCCACAGCTCTCCAGCAACAATTTTCAGCTATGGATTCACCCTATAACCGCCCTATCATAGCCGTAAGCAAGATAGAAAAGGCAACATGCTTGCTAAAATAAACCCGTTTGGGTACAATCCCCATAACAAAATCGCTTGGGAGGAATTCGAATGAATCGAAAAAATGTCCCCCGTTAAGCCCGAGCTCCTCCATCCATGTTTTAGTTTCAACTCACCCTAATAAAACAGAGGAGGATACTAATGAACATGAATGGACCTGTCAACATTTCTCGAAGTGAGAGACTTCAGACTTGCCACGATATAGCTGCGAGGTTACATGAAGTATATAGAGACAAAATTCTGGCTATAGGGGTCTATGGATCTGTTGCCAAAGGTACTGACGGCCCTTTCTCGGACATTGAAATGTTTTGTGTACTAAGTGAATCAAACGGCCCCGTAGAATTTAGCCATGAATGGTCAGCGGGACCCTGGAAAGCGGAGGTGAACGTCTGTAGTTCAGACGTTCTTCTTAAAATTGCCTCTACTGTTGAGGGCGAATGGCCGTTGACACATGGCCCCTTCTTTTCCCCACTTCGTCTGTATGATCCTGAAGACTTTTTTTCTATATTAAAGGAAGCTGCCGAATCCCCCACAAAGGAAGATTTCAGGCATGCCATCAACGAAGTGCTTGTAGGTGAAATGTACGAGTTTATAGGAAAGCTTAGGAATGTCCGTGTAAATGGTCCTCATACCTACTTGCCATACTTGGTAATGCAGTTTGCCCAATATGGGGCTATGTTAGTTGGGTTACACAATCAGAAGCTTTTCTCAACGGGTTCAATGGTTCTACCGGAGGCCCTGGAACTGCCGAGTCGTCCAGAAGGACTTGATCATGTAGTTAAGTTGGTTATGTCCGGAGATTTAGCTGAACCAGCGAAGATCATTTCAGCCTGTGAAGATTTCTGGAGTGGTCTTGTGAATTGGGCAGTCGAACATGACTACCTTATTCGATCACAACGGATCCCCTTTTAATCGAAATTAAAATTTGCTTTAATTGCGCTTACTATAATTTATCATGTTTTTGATAGGCCAAGTCCCCCTTTCGTTAAGGGGGGATTTTACTTTTCTTCTGGATGAATAATACTTCTTCGTTATGTTTTTCCACTGTAATATATTTAAAATTTAAACTACTTGATTTCACCCACTACCTCCTTTATTCTCTGTATATGTAACTCTGTCTTTGCTTATCTATATCCGATGCTCACATACTTTCCTCATTCGTATACACATGCAAAAAATGTACAATTCCAGTGTACTCCATTAAAATTTTACACATAAAGCTTTATATAGATTTTATTTTTGTTAATATCCAACAACAGGGCCTTAGGCACTATGATAGATTACATTTTAATGATATATTGATAGGTACCATAAAAGACTAATTACCCATGGCTTGGGCTGGAGGATGTATGAAAAAGGAATCAAATCAAGACGAAACCAGTTATTTATTTAATGTAGATGTATTAGTTAAAGGCCGTTCGAATGTAGAGGCCCTTCAGTTCCTGCTTAATCTCTTGAGCCAAAACGAACACATTGCGGATAGCCGGATTCAATCCGGTATCGAACTTGGCAATTTAATTGAAGCTGCACTGTACCTAAAAAAACAGTCAGCCGTGAATAGCCCATCTGATGCAGCCGCTACGCTCGCGGAAAAATTTTCTAAAAAGAAATCAGCCGCAATTACGAACAAGCCGCCAGTCGTTCAAGAGATCAAACAATCCCACGTACAGCCAAAGCCTGCAATACAACAAGACCTTAGTACGTACGAATGGATCAAACGCTATATACATGATAATACGCTTGTACGGTTAATTGTGAACCGCTATGGAGGACAGCGCAGCATTCCTTGCCGCATCCTCAATCTGGACCATGATAATAGCCTGCTGAGTGTGTATCATGTAGATGAGAAGCAAGTGTACTCCTTTAAAATGAATGAGATCGATGAAATCACATCGTAAATGTAAATACTTCACAAAAAAACGAAGCATGAAAAAAGAGAACGTTCAGGAAAAACATGATGTCTTTCTTGTCCATTCTCTTTTTTTGTATTATCTGAAAAAAACTTTAATCCTCTTTCTTCAGACCCATGGCAGCCCAGGCCAGTAATATCCATCCTGCTATAAAACACACGCCTCCTAGAGGGGTGATAGCCCCCAGCACACGGATTCCGGTCAGACTTAGCACATACAAGCTACCAGAAAACAAAATGATACCCGTCAATAACAGACGAGCTGCCCATCTTAGACGGTTGGAAGGCCCCCACTGTCCAGCAGCCAACGCAATGATCAGCAAACCGACAGCGTGAATCATATGATATTTCACACCTGTTTCATATACGGCCAAAGCATCCGCGTCGATCCGGGCTTTCACAATATGTGCCCCGAACGCTCCAATGGCTACCGCCAACATCATCATTATAGATCCCACAAGTATCCATTTTCGTTGCATGTTTGTGTACTCCTTTTCATCTCATCCTTTTTAGCCGAATGTTCTTCTTATTTTATCGAAACCGTATGAAGTTTACCAGCCAGCGTGTGTGAACAGACCGCATACAGAATTGGATGATTAGACCCTGTCTTTTGAAGGGTAATGTGTAGGGTGGCTTGCTTTTTTGTTTATTTTGTGGAAAATTAGTACCTGTTCGGACTATGTT
>RCUE01000289.1_pt1 | contig 15060 bp, 15 predicted proteins | sample 2166111 | NCBI WGS metagenome assembly RCUE01 (sample SAMN09930795, study PRJNA488358) | compost metagenome | feature: garden; material: soil; isolation source: compost soil in phenylacetonitrile-enriched culture | place: Germany: Experimental Botanical Garden Goettingen | collected 2016-01-27 | reverse complement strand
GCGGTACACAACCCGTTGTTGATTGCCGCTGTGATTATCATCCCTCTCATGTACCGTATAATTAACATTTACCTTTATCAATAATGAATTCGTTTACAAATAAAATATAGCACGCCATTCTACGGTTCGTCAATGCATTTTTCAATCTTTTTAAATAATTATAAAACATAGATTGGATTAACTTAAAAAGTGAAATTAAATCGCATTTAAGTATTTTTATTAATAAAATCTAATTAAAAAAACTTAAATGCGATCTATTTTATAAAAAAGGCTTTATTTTAGAACACGATTTCCTCTCTTCTTCTTTTAGTAAAAAAAATTTACATAAAAGCAGTTTACTTCTTTATGATTTTATTTTAACATAAATCAAAGTAAAAATATAAGCGCTTACATCACACTTTTTATAGATAAGGATGGGCTATAGCTATGATTTATATTAAGGATTTAATGTCAGGGTTAGATATTTTCAAAGCATTGGGCTCGGAAATCCGCATTCAAATTCTTGAATTACTTGCTGTTCAAGGACAAAGTATGAATGATATTGCGAGCAAGCTGAATTTAAGTAACGGCACCATTACGATGCATATTCGCAAACTGGAAGAATGCGGACTTGTGGAAATCAATACCGTAAGCGGTAAACACGGGACCCGAAAAATGTGTTATTTAAATAAGGAAAAGCTAATGGTAGATCTGCGCAGCAGAGAACAAAAAAATGTATATGAGGTAGAAATTCGCATCGGTCATTATAGTAACTACCAGGCAGTTCCTACTTGTGGATTAGTGACCAAAGACAGCATTATCGGCGATTTTGATGACCCACGCTATTTTGCAGATCCCGCGCGACTGGACTCTGAAATGATCTGGATGGCAGAAGGTTTTCTGGAATACCGCATTCCTAACTACTTGAAAGCGAATCAATCCTTTACCGAAATTCAATTTTCCGCGGAGCTGGGGTCAGAAGCACCGTGTTATTGTGAGGACTATCCGTCTGATATTTGTTTTCATGTAAATGGTATTGCCATCGGTCACTGGACGAGCCCAGGCGATTTTGGAGCTGTTCCGGGGGTCCTCAATCCCGATTGGTGGCCTCCACACTTGAATCAGTACGGCATGCTGAAGTTAATTCGCATCAATCAACATGGAAGCTTCATTGACGGGTGTCGTATATCAGAAGTCACAATAGACGATATTGGACTTGATTACAAAAGCGATATTACACTGCGTTTATCCGTATCCGATCAATCGCAAAACAAAGGAGGGCTCACTATTTTTGGTAAAAGATTCGGAAATTTCAGCCAAGATTTGCTTGTGCGCGTGCTTTATGATGTACACGAAGAAGATAACTCCAACTCCTAACTCGTCACAGATAAAAAGGCCGAAGTCTGTATTCATTGAATACAGGTCCTCGGCCTCAATCCTAATCCTCACGTAAAGAGATATAGATAAATAGATAAAAGATGAGCGCCATCCCAAACACCAGCCAGCTAAAAGACAGTAAATGAAGCTTTTCCCCTACATTTACTGCCCAGCTCCAAAGATCCGCAAAAAGCACCAGCGGTTGCAGCAACACATCCCAACTATTCCAGCGTGCAAATCTGCCTATATATACACCTATGCTGGCCAACCACAACATCACAAAGACTACAACCCATGCGAGCCACCCTGAACAAATCTTCCTCAACATACGGTGGATCATCAATACACAAAGAGATGTAAGAAAAAGACCAATTCCAGCGGCTGAAAAGAACGTAAATAAGATTAGCCAAAATTGAGTGTTCAACCAAAAACGCGTACCAGGGTTCACATCGTAAAAACGGAATGCATGTAGTAACTCGGTCACTAGATAAAGAGCATTCGGCAGAAAAAACAACCATACCCATGCGGCGAAAAATAAAAGAACATTTCTCACTTTTGCATTTCGTAATTTGGATAAAGCCACCATTAACAATGAAATAAACACCGGAACCCAGGCCAGGAATATGTCCCAGTACAGAAATTGATATATCCTCGTCCCGCTTGTGGACTGTAAATACATAATGAGTCCGAAACAGCCCAATGTAGCTACAAGCATCACCCCCAACAAACCAGGCAGCTTGTAACCCTTCCTTCTTAACAGCAAACTTCCATCTACCTCCTGCCTAAAAACACGTATTTAAGTCTTTTTAACTTTCTCTTATAGCGCTTTCATATATAGAGAGGGCTTTTATTTATTCCACGTTTCGTATATCCTCGAACACATGGTTTGTTATTGTCAAAGCGTCAAAGGTAACATTACACCCCTCCCCTACTGGAGATTGTGCGACAACCCCAACTTTTAGCTGGCTGGGAACATTCATCCCAAAATATCTGGCCAGTTTCCAATGGTGACCATCCGATGAATAATGAAAGGCAAAGCAATTTCCAGCTCGTGTTACTCGCAAATACGGATTAGAAGCATCCATCGCCCCCGATATACAATCATCGGATGTATCCCGTGTAACCACACTTAGGATCGAGGGGGTATTCTCAAAGTATTCAAAGCACACTTTAGCCCAATGAGTATCATCAGCCATCACCATCAAGCATCCTGAGTCATAGGGCTGCTTCATATCGACACGAACCCTCGTCCATATTGTAAAATCTCCTTGAAGGGTGGTATGCAAAAAAGGAGCGGACGATTTGATAACGGCGCCGGACGGATCTCTAAAAAAATCTGCCTGTGAAGGTGCAGATACTTGTAAAGCCTTGAATTCATCGAAGCTCCATACAGTCGGTTCGTTGATCCAGCCCCATCCTTGAGGCAAAACCTTGTCGTTAAAGTCTTCAAATACGTTCATATGGATACCATCCCTCTCTAGCCAATATAGTCTTAACACAGTGAATTTTGGGGTACAATTCCCCTTGATACCACTATATACGTTATCTTCCAGTCGTCAATGATGATGCCCCTGTCTTTACAATTTATAAAAAAAGACTTGCCATTCTGAAATGTTGTGCTTATAATTACACCTAAATTGATACGGCAACAAATTTCAATGACGAGAACGAGTAAGCTATACAGCGGATTTGCAGAGAGTTGGGGCAGGTGAAAGCCAACATTCCGAGGGTAGCCGAACGCCATCTCTGAGAAGCGGGCTGAACCTGAAGTAAGCTCTGCCGCCTTTCCAGCGTTAACCGGAACACGTATTGATGGATACGTGAACAGAGTGTCATTTCCTATGGAATGAAACTAGGGTGGTAACACGGGTATAAACTCGTCCCTTTTACAGGGGCGGGTTTTTTTGTTTTTCAAAAAGGAGGAAATCATCATGACAAATGTATCGACAGCAGTATCTATAACCGATTTTTTGACTCCAGCTGTACGGGAAATGCCACCTTCAGGCATCCGTAAGTTTTTTGAATATAGTACAGGCAGAAAAGATATTGTATCGCTTGGTGTCGGTGAACCTGACTTTGTAACCCCTCAACATGTCAGAAAGGCCTGTATCACAGCACTGGAAAATGGTAAAACATCATACACACCGAATGCTGGACTTCCCGAGCTTCGTGAGGAGATTGCCGGGTATCTGGAGAGCAGCTTCAGCACATCCTACAACCCGACAGATGAAATCATGGTTACCATTGGAAGCAGTGAAGCACTGGATTTGGCACTACGCGCCCTGATCACCACACACGATGAAATACTTATTCCGGCTCCATGTTATATTTCGTATTCGCCCATCACGTTTCTGAACGGAGGACATACCGTAACGGTTGAAACCTCTGCGAATCAGCAGTTCAAGCTGACAGCTGAAGCACTTCAAGCCAAGCTGACTCCACGTTCCAAAGTGCTTATTCTCTGTTATCCGAATAATCCGACGGGTGGGGTGATGACCTATGAGGATTGGTTGCCGATTGCCCGCCTGGTTGAGGAGCATAATCTTGTCGTTATATCAGACGAAATATATGCTGAACTGACCTATGGACAGAAGCATGTAAGCTTCGCTTCTCTGCCGGGAATGAAAGAGCGTACCCTGCTCATCAGCGGCTTTTCCAAAGCATTTGCGATGACAGGCTGGAGGGTCGGCTATGTGTGCGGCCCAAGAGAGTTGATTTCAGCTATGCTGAAGATTCATCAATATACCGCCATGTGCGCTCCTATTATCGGGCAAATTGCCGCTATTGAATCCCTGCGTAACGGGCTAGAGGAAAAAGATCGTATGATGGAATCTTACAATCTGCGTAGAAAATGGTTCGTTGAAGGCCTATGTCAGACAGGACTGCCATGTCACGAACCAAATGGTGCCTTCTATGCTTTTCCCTCCATTATGCACACAGGGTTAAGCTCAGAACAGTTTGCCAAACGACTGTTGGAAGAACAAGGAGTTATAACGGTCCCGGGTTCCGCATTCGGCCCAGGCGGCGAAGGTTTTATCCGCTGCTCGTATGCGTCATCACGTGAACAGCTGGAAACGGCTCTGGAACGCATCAGCGTATTCCTGAAACGCCTGTAAACCGATTTTCCATCGCATGAACTGAACATGAGCATGAGGTGAACATTTACTTCAGCAGCTTCTGAATAAGCTTTTTCTGGTGTGGTGGCATTTAAAAATAAGATCCACGCGGTTCGGCAACTGGCCAAACTGGGCTTGCGCCAATGAGGTGATCTCTACCTCCAGCCCAGTTTCTTCCCGGACTTCGCGCCGTAAGGCGGTTTCCGGCTGCTCTAGCTCCATCCAGCCGCCGGGAATTCCCCACGGTTGCTTCCGGTATACGTGCTTTAATAGCAGCACTTCCCCGGCATCATTCGTAAAAATGCCCAACACAGCAATCAAAAATTTGTGCTGCGCCCGATACACCAATGCATTTTTCAATCGAGTGAACGGCGTGTGCTTATACATGAATACAAGCCAATCCCGTGGAATTTTATTTACCAGCTTAGCCAGCATCGTGCACCTCCTGTTGAGCATTACGGCTGTATAACTGAGCATTTTCCGCATCAAAACAAACAAAAATAATCTCATTCAAAGCCGAATGTTCACGTACAAAACGTGTCACTTCCTGTATAGCAATATCCGCCGCCTTTTCTTTCGGGAAACGGTAGATGCCTGTGCTGATATTCGGAAAGGCAATGCTTCGTGCATTCAGTTTTAAAGCTAATTGGAGTGCATTATGGTAGCATTTCGCCAATAGCTCCTCTTCCCGATGGTCGCCACCATTCCACACAGGGCCGACGGTATGAATAACATATTGGGCATCCAGCTTGCCAGCTGTGGTATAAACTGCCTCTCCTACGGGACATCCACCCTGCTTGTTTCTGATACTTACACAATCTTCTAAGATAGCCGGACCGCCAGCCCTATGAATCGCGCCGTCTACGCCACCGCCACCCAGCAAGCTTGTATTGGCTGCATTGACAATAATATCCGCCTTACAACGGGTAATATCCCCTTGCAACACACGTATTGTCACGTTCAATAGTTCAATTTGGGTATCCATTGATCCTCTCCCTCTTCTAAAAATCAACTCGTTTATATAGTCATCTTATAGTCTCTACAGGCAATTTCTACTATATCGTCATAGGTTTTTCAACATATAGTGCTTTAGATTTTTCCCCCGTGCGCTTGCTACTGTAGCTAATAACGGCGTATCTATAAGCTCATCAAAGCTGCTGCCCTGCGTATATTCCCGTTCAGACATGTGCAAAGCGACGTCCAATTCAATCATGTTGAAGTAGTAGACTTCTGTAAATATCAGTTCATAAGGCACAAAATCATCTGCTGCTTCCGTTGCCAGCCCCCCATTAATCTCTCCCTTTAAAATCAGCTCCTTCTTCGAATAATTCATATGCACATGGTCCAAATAGATCGCATCTCGTCCATACAATACTCCAATCGGGGTTTGAACGGCCTTTATCTGTGGCATCCACGCTCCCCTCCCTTCATCTCTATTTCCCATCCAGCAACATAAGTGCGGTCGCAACCGCATGATCCACAAAAGAACGCTCTGGGCGTGACTTCATCATCACGGTTATCCCGATTAGCAAAGAGACCAACGTGTGTGCCAAAGCTCGTGCATCTATAGTCACCTCAAGCTCCTCAGATTGAATACCACGTTCGAGGGTCTCCTGAAAGACAGCAGAGAGATACATCTGATGTTCTCTGGTTAAAATTTCAAACCTCTCATCATGAGGGGCTAGTTCTACCATTGTATTGATGCAAAAGCATCCCTTATTGGACCCCTCCTCGTACTCTTCTGCCACCACTCCTCCAAAAAAATTGTAAAATGCTTCTTTTACAGCTGAACTATTTTGCAGTTTAGCCCTTACACAAGCTGCATGAGATTGCGTATATTTACGCAGCGCAGCTTCGAACAATTGCTTTTTATCCCCAAAGGCAGCATATATGCTGGGGCGTTGTATTCCCATACGCGAGGTTAAATCGCTTAAAGATGTGGCCTCAAAACCCTTTTCCCAAAAAACTTGCATCGCTGCATCCAACGCTTGATCTTCATCAAATTCTCGTGGTCGAACCATACTTATCCCCTTATTTTCGTATCGTTCAGTATATTAAGATTGTATGATTTCCAGAAGCGGCTGTCAAATATATACGGGTTAAACTCTTGACAAATCTTATGGATGAGAGTTACATTAACCTAAAATCATTACATACTGATCGGTATATTATACTGATCAGTATGTAAATCACAGAAAGCGACGTGGTATGTGAAAATGAAGACGTCAGAAGAAAACGTTCTCCTCCTCTCCCATCAAACGATAGCAAACACTGCCGAAATAGCCCCCGTTCCGGTTCTGTCCCGGTCTGTGGCACTCTTGTTTGCTATAGCCTGCGGGCTGGCTGTCGCTAACATTTACTATGCACAGCCATTACTGGATGCGCTGGCGCACGAGTTTGGCATTACACACTCATCAGTCGGTATCGTTATTACCGTCACGCAAATTTGTTATGCGTTAGGACTGCTGCTGCTCGTCCCGCTTGGCGATCTCTTGAACAGACGGCGATTGATCACAGGACAAATGCTGCTATCTGTGCTGGCATTAATCCTGGTTAGCTTTGCTCCTACCCGTACAATACTGCTTATGGGAATGGCAATGGTTGGACTGCTGGCTGTCGTGACTCAAACACTCGTGGCATTCGCCTCGACCTTGGCTAATCCGACTGAACGCGGGCAGGTCGTAGGGCTGGTAACCAGCGGAGTCGTTATCGGCATTTTACTCGCACGAACCGTTGCTGGTGTATTAACTGATCTGGCAGGCTGGCGTTCAGTTTACCTTATTTCTGCTGTACTTACGCTGTTTATGGCTGTGGCTCTATTGCGAGTGCTCCCAAAGAACGAACCCACAAGCGCCACACTTTCCTATGCGCAGCTACTTCGCTCGGTTATCACACTGTTCGTCCAAGAACGAATTCTGCGTATTCGTGCTGTCCTTGCGCTGCTCATTTTCACAGCGTTCAGCATACTGTGGACTTCGCTTGTATTACCTCTCAGTGCCCCCCCATTTTCTCTTTCACACACTGCAATTGGGGCCTTCGGCTTGGCTGGAGTCGCCGGAGCATTAGCAGCAGCACAAGCAGGGCGGCTTGCCGATCAAGGCTTGGGACAACGAACGACAGGTATCGCACTAGTTATATTGCTGCTGTCCTGGCTACCTATAGGCTACACCGAGCATTCTCTATTCGCTTTAACTCTTGGTGTCATTCTTTTGGACTTGGCCGTACAGGCTGTACATGTCACAAACCAGAGCTTGATTTTTAACGTTCGCCCTGAAGCACGGAGCCGACTTACCGCAGGCTACATGATATTTTATTCCATCGGTAGCGCCACTGGAGCCATTACCTCCACTCACATGTATACCTATGCTGGGTGGAATGGAGTTTGTCTATTGGGGGCTGGTGTCAGTGCTCTAGCTCTCATTTTTTGGGCGGTGACTCGACGTTCAACTTGATGGTAAACCCATATGGTTTGGATCAACGAAAAACCGCCTGGGCCTCAATAACGGCCTAGGCGGTTCTCTTCTACTGTAGATCATCACTTAATTGCAATATAAATTAAAACGGGTTCATCGGGATTGCCATACACTTCAAAATCACCTGTGTAGGTCCGCTCCCCTTGTCCCGTGGCAGCCCATGCCCAAATTGTCTGCCATACACGGAAGACAGAAGAAGGTTCATGGGTTGCCTGAAAAATAGCATAGCGTGCAGCCGGAATTACAAGTTCTTCAAGCTCGTCAGGAGTTTGGAAGTCCTCAGCCGCTTCCTTTCCAATAAAAAATGTATACTCGCCCAGAGCTCCATTTTCATAGTCAGTATAGCAACCATAGACGGAAGCAAGTCCTTCATGACCCCTGATCCGACCTGCCACATTCTCACCTACAAAACGTTCCCACATGCTTGGAATGATCCCGTGGGGCGTTTGTTCCTTCTGATTATTGGTACGTGCTTTTAGACCAATTAAATGGATTTCACCTCGGTACTCCTCCCGAATGGGTCCATCAAATTGAAGCTCTGTATTCTCTGAAGACCGCCACCTCTTCAAATGCGGTAGGTAATTACGCAGCATCAAAGTCGCTTCTTCTGCCTGCATTCCCTCTTCTACCAGAAACGGCACACACTGCTGAATCATTTCCTCCATCGTCAATTCAGGCTGTACAAACGCACCTTCTTTGTAACAATACTTGCAATACTCATCTGTTTTATGATGTTGTGCATCTGTTCCATATTGATCCTCATGCTCCAGCGGCATCCCGCAGCTTTGACAAGCTTTATCCATTCTCGTAAATCCCCTTTCGCTAACTCATATCTGGTATGCCACCAGTATAACGAAACAAACCTGACAACTATGAGTCAGGTTCGTTTTACTTTAATCTAAGATTTACTCTATAATTCCTAGCCTTCTTCATAATTAGACGCAATACGCAACGCCATCTTATGAATCTTGTCTCGCAAATGAGCCGGTTCTTTGACAACCACATCCGGCCCGAGGCTTAAAATGAACCCGTACACCCACGCATCCTCGGGAAACGGGACCGAAACTGTGTAAATTCCTTCCTCCTGCTCGTTCAATGCTTCCACACCAAACCAGTCCTCCCCCAGATGTCTTGAGTTGCGGTTAAATTGTAGCGTAAACGGTTGTACATCTCTGGATGCCGTCATCCGTCCCTCATTCCACGGCAGCACTTCATCAGAAAGATCCCTGCGGGTGAAAGCCGTCTCTGTAACTACAGGCTCACTCATACGAGAAAGCTTGAACAACCGAAACTGCCCCCTGTCGGGACAATACGCATACACAAACCATTGTTGCCCTTTCAGCACAAGCGTATGTGGTTCCACATTCCGCTTCGTTCGGGTTCCTTCCGCATTTCGATAGATAAAAGCAACCGTACGCGCTTGACTCATTGCCTCTTTTACCTTTATTAATTTAGCTTCCTGGACAGACTGATTTCCCCATCCCGAATGATCGACGATAAACTGTGTGGTACGGACACTAAATTGCTCTTTTTCAGACTCTGGCATAATGCTTTCAAATTTATGAAGTAACCGGGATACGTTGGGACCGCCCAACGACGAGGACAAACTCTGTAGGCCCATCACAATGTCCTTGATATCATGATCCGTCAGCATACTGCGATCCAGACGATATCCTTCCATCAGGCCAATCCCCCCACCTGCTCCCTGAAAAGTTACTACTGGGATACCAGCCAGACTAATCGCTTCAATATCTCTATAAATCGTCCGAATTGAAACCTCATACAAATCAGCGAGTTCCTTTGCTTGTATTCTATTTCTTTTCAGCAGCAAAATGACGATAGAAAGCAATCGATCGATTTTCATTTTTTCAAAACCTTTCACCCTTAATAAAAATAAGCCAGGAGTTCCTCATCATATCCCTGACCGTGATATTCCAAAGCGTTCTTTTCAATACCATAAGTTTTGAATCCCAATTTTCTATAAAGCTCAACAGCTGCTTGATTGGCAGCCACCACACTCAAATTGATTTGTTTCAATCCTTCCACTTTTCTACCTCGACTGATAACTTCCAATAAAAGTTTCTTAGCGATCCCCTGGCCTCGGTAAATCGGTGGTACATACACTCCCCAAATCGTTCCTTTATGCCGTGTCTTAAATTTGTGTTCTCTTCTAAACCCGGTCATGCCAGCCAGCTGATGATCCTTTGTAAATGCACCAAGTATGTAATGATCTCTCTTATTTTGTATTTGCTTCACTATATCAAATAACGAAACTTGTACAGCTTCCTCATAAGAGGTTCCAAAAGCTTCGGGATTCATTTTTAGGGCTTCCAGTCTTAAATTCCAATACGCTTCAGCGTCTGCTGGCTCTATGTTCCTGATGATAATCATGGCTTCATCCCTCCAAATGTTTTCCTCCATCTTACTCTATCTATTATTTAAATTAAATCTATGATGCCTAAATTAAAATAACCTCAGATGCTAGATCCAGCCGAATATAGCATCTGAGGCTTCAATACTCATTACATATTATGACTCATAGCGTTTCAGCACAATGACCGCATTATGACCACCGAAGCCGAAAGAATTAGATAACCCAATATTTAGCGAAGCCTTGCGCGCTTCGTGAGGCACATAATCCAGATCACAAACAGGGTCTGGATTGTCCAGATGCATCGTTGGCGGAATGATACCTTCTCGAAGGCTTTGAACAAGCGCAATCGCTTCGACACCGCCTGCGGCTCCTAGCATATGACCTAGCATGGACTTATTCGCGGTTACCGGAATCTGATAGGCATAGTCACCAAACAGCTTGTGAATCGCCAAGGTTTCAGCGATATCCCCTACAGCCGTACTCGTTGCGTGAGCACTGATCACGTCCACTTCTTCAGGGGAGATTCGAGCCGAATGAAGGGCCGCTTTCATTGCTAGATAAGCTCCGGTTCCTTCAGGATGCGGTGCAACCATATGATAGGCATCCGAACTCGCTCCATAACCGATGACCTCACCATAGATTTCTGCACCACGCCGGGTAGCGTGCTCCAGCGACTCCAGCACCAAGATGCCTGCTCCTTCGCTCATGACAAAACCGTCCCGATTCTTGTCAAACGGCCGACTTGCTGTGGAAGGCTCCTCGTTACGTGTCGACAAGGCAGTTGCATTAGCGAAACTTGCCAAAGCCAATCGAGACACCGCCGCTTCAGCTCCACCGGCAAAAATGACATCCGCATCTCCTGTACGAATGGTTCGAAATGCCTCTCCAATTGCAGTGTTCCCAATTGAACAAGCCGTTACAGGTGAAAGCGTAGGACCCATTGCTCCAAACGCGATACTAATTTGGGCAGCAGCCATATTCGAGATCATCATAGGTACCAGCGTCGGGCTAACTCTGCCCGGACCACGATGTAGCAGCACGTCCACATTGTCTACCAACGTATCCAAACCGCCAACTCCTGATCCCACATATACACCTACACGCTCCAGATCAGTGCGATCTAGTTCCAGGCCAGAATCCTTGAGCGCTTGCTCTGCCGCATATAATGCAAACTGAGTAAATCGATCCATTCGTCTGGCATCCTTACGCCCCCACTGTTTTTCTGCATCAAAATCCTGTACCAGTCCAGCAATTTGTGCTTTTAAATCGGACACATCAAATGAATTAATTTTACGTATACCTGAATGGCCCTCCAGCAAATTGTTCCATAGCGTGTCTACTTCATTACCCAATGGCGAAACGACACCCATACCTGTTATCACTACTCTTTGCATAAGCTATTCATTCCTCCTGCTCGGTGACTTACTTATAATCCTCATTTTACCCTCGCCTTATCCTATTACAAGTGTTTGTTTATCCTGGTATAATGAACACTACTATAGTACACGCCTTATTGGCTCACTTCGGATATACCCATTGAATGGAGAGAAAATACCTATGAAAACGGAAGCACGTCTGGAAGCACTATCTGTTTTTCTAAAAACAAAAAGAGCCCGCCTACACCCACATATGGTCGGTCTCCCCCAAGGATCACGTCGCAGAACACCAGGCTTGCGCAGAGAAGAAGTCGCTCAGCTGGCTGGTGTCAGTACGACTTGGTATACCTGGCTGGAGCAAGGACGAGATATTAAGGTGTCCGCCTCTGTGTTGGATGCTATTGCTGCCGCATTGCAGTTGAACACAGACGAGCGCAAATATTTGTATGATTTGGCGATCGAGGCTGGGTCTCACAGCCTTCCTGCTCCTGCAGAGCAAGCCGTCATTTCCCCCTCTCTGCAAAAGATCGTACAAGAGCTGCACTACTGCCCTGCTATTATTTCAGATCGGCGCTGTCATATTGTCGGCTGGAACGCCGCTGCTGCTCATGTTTTTATGGATTTTGCCGAGCTACCACATGAGCAACGCAATATGATTGAACTGCTATTCACCAAAAAGGAGTTTAAAAGTCTAGCTGTGAATTGGGAACACTTTGTAAAGGGGTTCCTTGCTATTTTCCGCGCTTATTATGGGCAATACGTGACAGATCCCTGGTATGCACAATTTATACAAAATATGAGCCAGGCCTACCCGGAGTTTAACGAGCTTTGGAATCAGAGTGAAGTAAGCTCCGCGCCGGAGGTACTCATTGAATTTCGTCATGCGAAGGCTGGCAAAATGCTATTTGACCTAACTTCTCTTCAGGTACAAGGCAGTGTTGATCTCCGTTGCAGCATCTACACCCCCAATGCGCAAACCTCAACGGAAAGTAAACTCCAAAAGTTAATGGAAGGCAGCTAAAGGATTTCATCCCTCCTGTTATGAAGATATCATTTTCCGTCCATACTACATCTACGATCTGTGCAAAAATAGATGCCACGTATGTGACAGAACCAAGAGCTTCAACTGTGCTACTACCAGGAGGGAGGGAATCATCATGAAAGCCAAATCGACAAGTTCCCCGCACATACACAATCAAGCGCCACTGCCTGTTCCGGTGCAATTTGATCGAAGCTGGCAGGATGAGCTGGACCAACGCCTACGCAAAGGTGGCCCTTGGGGAGATTGGAATCTGTATCAGCTGGCCATTGAGGCAGAAAAAGTCAAACTGGTGCCGAACTTCGATGAGCTTCAATGTCTACAGCATTTGCAAGACCTCACTCCACTACCCCATCAGCTGGATACCGCTCGGAAGGTACTGTTTCAAATGTCCGGACGTGCCATTCTTGCCGATGAAGTCGGCCTGGGCAAAACGATCGAAGCTGGAATGATCCTAAAGGAATATCTGGTTCGCGGGCTGGCTTCCAAAGTGCTTATTCTTGTACCCGCATCCCTGGTCCTACAATGGGTGCGTGAGCTGAACAGCAAATTCGGTATTCCCGCTGTCGCCCAGAAAAAAGCGTATTCTTGGTCTTCCGAGGTTGTCGTGGCCTCTATGGATACTGCCAAGCGAGAGCCCCATAGTAACATCCTGCTAGATACCGATTATGACCTGCTCATTATAGACGAGGCCCATAAGCTGAAAAATAAAAAGACATCCAACTACCAGTTCATTATGAAGCTGCGTAAAAAATATTGTTTGCTCCTGACAGCGACACCTGTACAAAACGATCTGTCTGAGCTGTTTAACCTGATTACACTGCTCAAGCCCGGTCAATTGGGAAGACATGGCGATTTTTCAGCCAACTTTGTTGTAGATAAACGTCTGCCCAAAAATGAAGATCAGCTCAAGGATGAGCTGTCTAAAGTCATGATCCGCAATCGTCGTGGAGAAGGGCCAGTTCAATTCACTAAACGAAATGTTTCCAACATTCACTTGGAGCTCTCGCCAGAAGAGCAAGCGCTGTACGATGGGGTGACCTCTTTTGTCAAAGAGCAATATCAAGCGAATGGCGGAAATTTAAGCAGCATGCTGTCTCTCGTTACCCTTCAACGGGAAGTGTGCAGTAGCCGGGACGCTGTGTTCGTTACGCTGGTCAATTTGTCCAAAAAGATGGCTCCAGACTCTCCTCTACGTGATCGTGTCTGGGACTTGGTCGCACACATTAAAGCGATCAAGGCCAATTCCAAAGCTGAAAAAGCGCTTGAGCTTATCCGGAAGATGAACGAAAAAGTGATTATTTTTACAGAATATCGGGCCACACAGGAGTATTTGCTAAACTATTTCCGTGATCGCGGACTGTCTGCTGTTCCTTACCGAGGGGGTATGAACCGAGGCCGCAAGGATTGGATGATGGATCTGTTCCGTGGTCGCATTCAGGTTATGATTGCCACTGAAGCAGGTGGTGAAGGTATTAACCTGCAATTTTGTCACCACATGATTAACTTCGATTTACCGTGGAACCCCATGCGCGTGGAACAGCGGATTGGACGGGTGCATCGACTTGGACAGAAGCATGATGTGAATATCTTCAACCTGTCCACTACCGGAACGATTGAGGAGCATATCCTGCACCTGCTGCATGAAAAGATTAATATGTTTGAAATGGTCATTGGCGGATTGGACGTTATTCTGGAAAAGTTCGAGAAAAAAGAATCCATTGAAAAAAGTTTATATAAAATCATGCTTGAGTCCAGCAGTGATGATGAAATTCGCAGAAAAATGCAAAAGTTAGGCCACTCGCTGGATTCCATCAAACAAGAAATAGAACAAATCCGCACAAACCCGTCAGTCACTCCAAATGTAGCAACCGATAAGTCAGCTGGAACAAAGCAGCCTAAGGGACGGCTAACAGGAGTAAGCTCAAGTGTCACCGAGGATTTGTTAGGCTTAGCAGGTGATGCAGCTTCTCCAACCAAAGCTCGGCGCAGTGTGAAAGGAGGTCGCTAGCCTTGACTATGAATGCACAGCAAGTCCAGCGTTTTGTCCACACCTATCTGGAAGCTACCGGGTGCAGCATCATTGAGAGGTCTCCCCACCATGTAACTGTCAAGCTGTCTCCGGAGGCAGATAAAGCCTTGACAAATCGTCCCTACTATTGGGGATACGTAGAGCGTACTGGCGTTCCAGCGCAGACGATGTCCTTCACTTTCATCTTTGATGGGGAAGCCTATCGCACAGAACAGGAACGTTTAGCGGATCATACGCCACCAACTCCAGCATCAGGCAACGCAGCACAAGATCAGGTCATGGGGCGTTACTTCG
>RCUE01000287.1_pt1 | contig 15130 bp, 15 predicted proteins | sample 2166111 | NCBI WGS metagenome assembly RCUE01 (sample SAMN09930795, study PRJNA488358) | compost metagenome | feature: garden; material: soil; isolation source: compost soil in phenylacetonitrile-enriched culture | place: Germany: Experimental Botanical Garden Goettingen | collected 2016-01-27 | reverse complement strand
CACGTCAATCTCAGCAAATGGGGGTATGGCCTAATGCCTAGATGGATCAAGGAAACATTAATCGGCATAGTGCCGGTGACTATTATATTTCTCGTTTTTATTGGGGTGAATATTATCCCTCTTCTAGTTGCTGGCGTGATGCTCAGCGGCTTGTTAATGCTCATGCATGCGCGTGGTGGCTTGGCCGTAGGTGCTGGGCAAGAACGTAAACGCAAAAAAAGTGGTCCGGACAAACTGACTTTTGAGGAAATCGGTGGGCAGGAAAGCGCTAAGCAGGAGCTGCGTGAGGCCCTGGACTTTTTGAATCGACATGATGAAATTTCTAAGTTTGGTATCCGTCCATTAAAAGGTGTTCTGCTCACAGGTCCTCCGGGAACAGGGAAAACACTGATGGCGAAAGCAGCCGCACACTATACTAATTCTGTATTTGTTGCAGCCTCAGGTAGTGAATTTGTTGAAATGTACGTTGGTGTTGGCGCGGGTCGTGTCCGTGAGTTGTTTCGGGAGGCACGTACTCGTGCAGCCAAGGAAAAGAAGGAAAATGCGATTATTTTTATTGACGAGATCGACGTAATTGGTGGTAAACGTGAGGGTGGACAGCAACGAGAATATGATCAGACTTTGAATCAGTTGCTGACAGAAATGGATGGCATTTATTCGGCAGATACACCGCGAATTTTGATCATTGCAGCAACAAACCGTAAAGAAATGCTGGACAGTGCCTTAACGCGTCCAGGGCGTTTTGACCGTCATATTCAAGTGGATTTGCCTGACAAGAAGGGCCGTCTTCATATTCTTAAAATTCATGCCAAAAACAAACCGATTCAGGAAGATGCGAATCTGGACAAAATTGCTGAGGAATCTTACGGGTTTTCCGGCGCACAGCTGGAGAGCGTGATGAATGAAGCGGCAATCTATGCGATGAGACAGGATCAGAAAATGATTGCGCAGAAGCATCTGTCGATGGCAATTGACAAAGTAATGATGGGTGAAAAGACAGATCGAGAATCGACGTTGGAAGAGAAAAAACGTGTAGCGATTCATGAACTGGGACATGCTATTATGGCCGAAATTGTTCGTCCCGGTAGCGTAAGCCAGGTAGCACTTAGCCCACGTGGGAAAGCGCTTGGCTATGTGCGCCACAATCCACAGCAAGAGCATTATTTATACACCAAGCAGTTCCTGGAGGAGCAGATCATGATCTCGCTCGCAGGGGCCACGGCGGAAGAAATGTACTATGGCGGTCGCAGTACCGGCTCAAGTAATGATTTTGAGCAGGCGCTGAACATCGTCCATACGATGATGACTTCCGGTTTGACTTCACTTGGCATTATTAACATGGAAATGGTAACGAAAGAAGAACTTATGCGGGAAAATGGCGAGATTATGGCTGACCTGCATACCCGAACTTTGGAGTTGCTGGAAAAGCATCGTCCTGTGTTCGACAACTCACTTGACATCCTGATGAAGGAAGAAACTCTGTCTGGAGATCAATTTAGATGTCAATTTAGTGAAAATGCTTTATTACCAGCATAATTTTTTATGCTGGTTATTTTTTTTTACTTTTAGTCCGTGCTAAGATATTATTATCTATTGGGACATAAACATGTATTTTTCGACAAAGAAGGATACAATATATGAGAGTGACCAGGAAAGGGTGGAGTTAAGAATCATGCAATTTAAAAAAATCGGCGTCATCGGCGGCGGCACCATGGGACAGGGGATTTCTGAAATGCTCGCGTCCAAAGGAATCGATGTGCTGCTGGTAGAGCAGACACCAGAGAAACTAGACTACGCCTACAATATGATTGAAACGAGTCTGGACAAACAACTGGAAAAGTGGGCAATTACTCAGGCTGAGAAAAAATTGATCTTATCCCGTATTCAAAAAGTAATCCATTTGGCGGAGCTCGGCAGCTGCGATATGGTCATTGAGACTATTACAGAGAATCTGGACGAGAAGAAAGCAGTGTTCCAAGAGCTAGACTATGTGTGTCCAAGCAATATTATTCTTGCAAGTAATACATCCACGCTGAGCCTGACCGAGCTTGCCAGCTCGACCAAGTATCCAGAGCGTGTTATTGGTATGCACTTTATTTATCCAGTATCCCGTATTGATCTTGTAGAAATTATTCGTGGTTTGAAAACTTCGGACGATACATTTGAACACACTAAAATGTTCGTGGAAGAAATAGTGGAGAAAAAAGGAGTCATGATTTATGAATCTCCTGGATTCGTAACAAGCCGGATTATCTGTCTGCTGATTAACGAAGCGGCCCATGTACTTCAAGAAGGCGTGGCTTCCGCTGATGATATCGATGACGCTATGCGAATCGGCTATAACTTCCAAAACGGTCCTTTGGAAATGGCTGACCGCTTTGGTCTGGATTCCGTTTTGGCTGCTCTGGAGCGTATGTTCCGTGAATTCGGCGAATTGAAATATCGTCCGTCCATCGTTCTGAAGAAAATGGTGCGTGCAGGTAATCTGGGCGTGAAATCGGGCGAAGGCTTCTTTAAGTACGACAAGGATGGTGACCGGATATGAAAATTCTCGTAATCAATGCAGGGAGTTCTTCCCTGAAATACCAATTGTATGATATGACGGACGAGTCCGTTTTGGCAAAGGGATTGGTAGAGCGCATCGGTATGGATTCCTCCATTCTGACGCATAAGCCAACCAATAAAGAAGAATACACCGAAGTTAGCGAAATTTTGGAACATACTACAGCCATCCGTAAAGTGCTGAACGCACTCACAGATGCTGAACATGGTGTAATCTCCAGTACTAGCGAAATTCAGGCTGTAGGCCACCGTGTGGTTCATGGAGGCGAAATCTTCAAACAGTCAGCAGTTGTAACGCCTGAAGCGAAGAGTGAAATCCGCCGCTTGTTTGACCTGGCACCACTGCATAACCCTGCTTCCATGATGGGGATTAAAGCGGCTGAATTGAATATGCCAGATGTACCGCAGGTTGTGGTATTTGATACCTCGTTCCATCAAACCATGCCTGAAAAAGCTTATATGTACGCCATTCCAAGAGTGTTGTACAATAAGTATAAGGTTCGTCGTTACGGTGCCCACGGCACTTCCCATGATTTTGTAAGTAAGGAAGCTGCCAAATTCCTTGGTCGTCCTTTGGAAGACCTGAAGATTATCACTTGTCATATCGGTAATGGTGGTAGCGTAACAGCAGTTCAAGGCGGTTTGTCTGTTGATACTTCCATGGGTATGACTCCACTGGAAGGTCTTATGATGGGTACTCGTAGTGGTGATTTGGATCCAGCAATCGTACCTTATGTTATGAACAAAGAAGAATTGACTGTCAATGAAGTCAATTCCATGCTGAACAAGCATAGTGGACTTTTAGCTATTTCGGGTATCAGCAGTGACATGCGTGAAATCACAGAAGGTATGGAAAAAGGCGAAGCTAATTCTACATTGGCATTTGAAATGTATGAATACCGTCTGCGCAAATACATTGGATCGTATGCTGCCGCAATGAACGGGGTAGACGTAATTGCATTTACAGCAGGTGTAGGCGAGAACTCCATCGTTCTGCGTAAGAGAGTGTTGGAGCAATTGACATTCCTCGGTATCGAGCTGGATGAATCGTTGAATGCTATTCGTTCTGGCGAGCCTCGCCGGATTACAACTGCAAATTCAAAGGTAGAAGTACTGATCATTCCAACGAACGAAGAACTGGTTATTGCCCGTGACACGTTCCGTCTGGTTCAGTAGTTCGGTTCGAAAGTGTAAACTTTATGCATGCGGACTATTGTTTGAGTTCCGCATGCACCAAACAGCGAGAGCAAACAGCCTGACCCAGGGGGAAGGGCTGTTTGATTTTCGGTTAAGAGGAGAGAGACGGTCATGACGAATAAAAGTACGATTGCCCAAGTGGGCCGCCATGTAGGGGAAACGGTTACAATCGGTGCTTGGGTAAACAATAAACGATCTAGTGGTAAAATTCAGTTCCTGCAACTGCGCGATGGTAGCGGGTATATTCAAGGGGTTATCGTGAAAAGCGAAGTGTCCGAGGATATTTGGAATGACGCCAAATCCTTGACTCAAGAGAGCTCCCTTTACGTTACAGGAGTGGTGCGTGAAGAACCGCGTAGCCAATCGGGCTTTGAATTAACGGTTACAGGCATTGAAATAATTCATTTGACCGAAAACTACCCGATTACACCCAAAGAGCATGGTGTAGATTTCCTGATGGATCATCGTCACTTATGGCTGCGTTCCGCCAAGCAACGTGCTGTTCTGATCGTACGGGCGGAAATTATCCGTGCTGTACAGGAATTCTTTAACGGCAACGGCTTTACGAAGGTGGACCCACCCATTTTGACTCCTTCCTCTGCAGAAGGCACAACAGAATTGTTCCACATTAAATATTTTGATGAAGATGCGTATTTGACACAAAGCGGACAGTTGTATATGGAAGCCGCGGCAATGGCGCTGGGCAAAGTATATTCCTTTGGTCCAACTTTCCGTGCGGAAAAGTCTAAAACACGTCGTCACCTGATTGAGTTCTGGATGATCGAGCCTGAGATGGCTTTTGTGGATCATGAAGAATCCTTGCGCGTTCAGGAGCAGTTTGTAAGTCATATCGTGCAGTCTGTTCTCAAAAACTGTGCGAAGGAGCTTGAAACAATCGGACGCGATGTTTCGAAGCTGGAGCAAATTCAAGGCGAATTCCCACGTATTACGTATGATGAGGCGATTGCCTTCCTTCAAGGTGAAGGTTTCGATATTCCATGGGGAGAAGACTTTGGTGCTCCTCATGAAACGGCGATTGCTGAAAGATATAACAAGCCTGTGTTCATTACACATTGGCCGACTCACATTAAGGCATTCTATATGAAACCAGACCCGACCCGTCCAGAGGTTGTTTTGTGTGCCGATATGATCGCTCCTGAAGGCTACGGCGAAATTATCGGGGGTTCCCAACGGATTGATGATCCAGCATTGATGGAAGAACGTTTTAACGAGCATAACTTGGCTCGTGAAGCCTACCAATGGTATATGGATTTACGCACCTATGGTACCGTTCCGCATTCCGGCTTTGGACTGGGCCTGGAGCGTACAGTAGCATGGATTTGTGGACTCGATCATGTACGTGAAACGATTCCGTTCCCACGTATGCTGTATCGTTTGTATCCGTAACCGATGACCGGATCATTCGACAAGACGTCAGCGGCAGAATGGGCGGAGGGAGTAGCCTTTGCTATGGAAGCCGGAATGGTCCAGATTCCCTACGCCCTGCTCAAGCATTATCGGACACTTCGGCTGACGGATGGTGAAATGCTGCTACTGATGCAGTTGCTTGCCTTTAAACAAGCGGAACGTAATGAATTTCCGACATGGGAACAATTGCAGTCACGTATCGGATGCACTGCGAACGAAATCGCACTCTATTTCAGTAAGCTCATGAAAGAAGGATTTTTGAGAATCGATTCCGTAGAAGACCGCAGCTCATCCGTACAATTCGAACGTTACAATTTGACGGGGCTGTACCGTAAGTTGGCAGAATGTATGATCGCTGAGCGTAATGAGCAGCATGATGAAGATGACATTTTGTTTGCCGGAAAGCCGGATTTACTGAATGGAATATCAGAATCCTCGCTTACAGAAGAACGGAATTTGTTCACGATTTTTGAGAAAGAATTCGGGCGCCCATTGTCACCGATGGAATACGAGACGATCACCAGCTGGGTGGATCAGGATCGGTATCCCGAGGAGCTGATTTTGCTGGCTTTGAAGGAAGCGGTATTTGCAGGGAAAGTACATTTCCGGTATATAGACCGTATTTTGCTGGAGTGGAGCCGAAACCGTGTCCGTAATGCACAGGATGCCAAAGAATACGCCCAGCGATTCCGTGGTGGCGGACGCAATTAATGTATCGGTCTAAGTCTTTTAGGTAGTAGACTTATATATGAAGGCTGTTACTGCAGATTGGCTATTGTGCAATGAGGACAACATGGAATATCGCCTGTGCGCGTGAGCTAAGCCGAAATGAAGACGAGTAAATAGGCTTTAATGATAGAGGACACACCATTCCGTCAGGAGGGTGTGTCCTTTTTAAATTATTTTTTCGAAATATGCAGGGGAAGGAAATTTCCTGGCGTCTATAGTATTGGGAAGGGGGAGAGCGTCATTGATATAGAGAGAATCATTGAACGAATACGGTCTGGTGACCGGCAGGCGTTCCGTGAGATCGTAGAGCTGTACAGCAAGCATGTATTTCATATCGCCTATTCGGTACTGCATGACAGCAAGGAAGCCGAAGATGCCGCGCAGGAGGCGTTCGTTCAGGTGTACAAGTCTCTCCCCCAGTACCGGAACGAAGGATTTAAAACGTGGCTGAGCCGAATTGCGCTCCACAAAGCGCTGGATATTAAGCGCAAACAGGACAGACGCCCCGCAGAGCTAATAGACGTCGCACAATCCCTTGTACAGCTCCCTTCCCGGGATGAGGATGTGCTGGCTCGTCTCATCCGCGAGGAGCAAATTAAAGAACTATCGCAAAAAATCGCTCAGTTGCCCCAGCAACATCGGGATATTATTCAAGCCTACTATATGCAGGGCAAAACCTACGACCAAATTGCAGAAGAGACGCAGGTAGCTTTAAAAACGGTAGAGTCGAGACTCTACCGGGCGCGACTATGGATTCGAAACCACTGGAAGGAGGAGGAATGGCAATGACTGACCAACAGGATAAACCGTGGATTGAAGGGAAATCGAATGACTGGCATGCTTACATTGCAGGAACTTGCACGATAGAGGAATCTGCCCGGCTGGAAAGGCTCCTGTTGGAAGACGAACAGGCGCTGATGTTATATCTTGTTGCACTGGAGCAACTGGAGTCAACTATGAAAGATTATTCTGCCTGGATGGATACGGAGCGCTTCACAGATCAGGTAATGGCCGTTCTTCCCGAGCTAGAAGCTGAACCGAGTCAAGTTATGTTTAAAAAACGCCGCTGGTTTGAAAAACCTGTGTTTCACTATGTTGTCGCCGCAAGCCTAACGTTGATCTTGTTGTCCAGTGGAGCCTTTGACAAAATGATGCCGCAAACAGACGGAAAGCCGATTCCTCCAAAAGAGCGCGTCTCTTACAGTGAAGAGGTCATGCGAGCTACCACGACCTGGCTCGATAAATTAAAGCCCTAAATCTTCGGATAAAGGGTGAGACGAAAAACTCAAAAACAACAACCTTCAGATGGGGACTTCATTAAAATTCCACAAATAGAAAGGAAGTGTAGCGATGCCTTATACGGAACGAAGCAAGCTCTTGGCATTTCTATTGAACATCATTCCCGGTGTGGGACACTATTACTGGACCAGAAAAGCCAACGCGTTTGTATACACCATTTTGTTTTTCGGATGTCTGGCAGGAGGAATATTTTTTTCAGTGATAGCAAGTGACGGAGCGCCTTTTGTGGTGAGTTTGTTTATTGCTGCCTTTTTATGGGGGCTGAGTATGCTGCATATCATCATTAGCTTGTTGCGTTATGATCCTCGTGCAGTTGCTGTTCCATATCCTCCTCATGCAGGACCCAACCCATATGGTTTTTACTCGCAAAGCGGACGTTATGGACAGGCTGGTTTAACAGGAGAGGTACCGGAGGAGGCAACACACTCAGATACGGATGCGCCGGGAGCAGGAATGGGATATGGTCCGGGCTATAACTATTATCAACAAGGACACCATGGTATGGCAGGATCACCAGCTTTTCAAAAGGGATCGGACAATGAACGCTTTTTTACGATTTTGCTGTCGTTCATTCCTGGATTGGGACACCTTCATTTGGGGCTGATGCAGCGTGGTTTGTCTTTTCTGCTATCTTTCTTTGGCTTTGGAGCGATCCTCGTTTTTATTACCAGCATTACAAACGAATCCGGATTTTTGGCGTTTGCGGGCGTGTTGCCGATCATTTGGCTGTATTGCATGTTTGATGCGGTGCAGCATGTACATCGCAAACAAGCGGGAGAAATGCTTCAGGACCGTACTTTGTTTGAGGAACTGGAATATGGAAGAGTCGAGGGACGGCGGAGTAAAATGCTGGCTACCATTTTATCGGTATTTCCCGGTGCTGGACATATGTATATCGGTATGCAAAAGCGTGGACTCCAGCTCATGCTTCTGTTTTTAGGAGGCATCTATGTACTGGACGTGCTGCATCTTTCACTTTTTTTGTTCCTGATTCCGGTGGTCTGGTTTTATAGCTTTTTTGATGCGTTGCAGCAAGTAAGCCGTTATGGACGGGAGCCGCTGATCGACAAGCCTGTGATCGGTATGTTTGCACAATATCACCGCTGGGTAGGCTTGGGGTTACTATTGCTAGGAGCCTATTACATCTTAATCAACGTATTAGTTCCTACTTTGGAACGTCTGTTTCCGAATGGAGAGATTTATAATTTGGTTGACATGTATCTACGAACGATTATCGTATCCTTATTGTTGATCGGCGGTGGTATTTGGATGATGATCGGGAATTCCAAATCTAAACGAGTAAAGGAGAAGCAATAGAATGGATACTGAATTTTCAAAGAGTGAGGCTCCCTTTAAGGGAGCCCATCATCCTCAGAGCGATGGAGGAGGCTCCACAGGTATATTGGGTACATCATCTAACAAAAATAATTCCTCTAAAGCGTCAAACGCTCCGGCAGGGGTGTGGAAAGTCGGAAGGCTGTCCATGGGACTTTTCCTCGTCCTGCTGGGGAGCATAACGTTTGCCTCCAAGTTTTGGGGAGCGGGCATACTGGACCAGGCTTTGACCTGGTGGCCTGTCGTTTTTGTTTTGCTAGGTTTGGAAATTTTAATGTATACTGCTTGGAAGGGGACGCGTGAGCGTATTCGTTATGATGTATTCAGTATGTTTATTACGGCGGTATTGGTTTTTTGCTGTATCGGATTTGCCTTGGTCAGTTCATTGGGGATCACTCCGCAAGTCAGAGAAATAATGAGTTCGGTTCAGGAAACAAGGGTTCTCCCAGACTGGCATGAAAAACTGCCTGCCGAAGTGAACAAAGTGATTGTACAGGGAGAAGATCCTTATGCGGTCAAAATTGACGCAACCACCTCACCGGAAGTGCATGTGTTCGGAAGTTATGTATACACAGGCAAAGAGGACGAAATAAAGGGTCAAGATTTATATCAGACCAAGCAAATCGGCGATACCTTGTATGTATTACTGGGTCAAATTCCGACACGGTTTATGCAGACTCAGCAGCAGCTTGATGTTACGATTGCTGTACCTGAGGGAATTACGGTTACTGTGCGCGATAGCCGAGGAAATATAATTGAAAAATAGGGAGATTTTCCGGCTCCAACTTTACATTTTGTATCATTCACGCGATACTTGAAAAGGAAGCCTGAGATGTCATCCATGTCGCTAACTAATGGTGCATTTGCTTATCAGGCGAAACTTGATGGTGTGCAGTCGAATAGCGATTGTGATCGGAAATGAGGAAGCAAAATGATTTCGTTGAATCCTGATACGCTTACAGGGCGTGAAAATTATAAGCTGTTGACCGGAAGTATTATCCCAAGGCCGGTAGCCTTTGTAACGACTTTGAGCAGCGAAGGGGTGCTGAATGGTGCGCCGTTCAGTTATTTTTCCATCGTTGCCTCCGAGCCGCCACTGCTGTCTGTATCCGTACAACGTGTCGATGGAGTATCCAAAGATACAGCACGTAATGCGATGGAGCATAAAGCTTTTGTCGTACATATCACAGACGAGGATAATGTGGGAGCGGTGAATGTGACGGCTTCCCGTTTGTCGCCGCAGGAGAGTGAGGTTACACTGGCAGGCCTTACCCCGATAAAAAGTACAAAAATCGCAGTTCCCGGTGTGACAGAAGCGAAAATACGCATGGAATGTATTCTGGAACAGGTGATACCGCTAGGAGGCAAAGAGGACACACCTGCTTGTGATCTACTAATCGGACGCGTAGTGCAGTATCATTTATCCGAGGAAGCGTACCAAAATACGTATGTGATTGCTAAGGAGTTGCGTCCAGTAAGTCGGTTGGCTGGGAATAATTATGCGAAGCTAGGAGAGCAATTCACGCTGGAGCGTCCCCAATAGGGGGCGCTTTTTTTACAGCACGCCTTAAATTACATCGGAAGGATTCTTATTCATCACATTTCCTTTATGAAGGCAATGTTTAATCTGAATGTTGATATTATTGTGGTGTTTCGAGAGCCAAGTGGAACTTTTTTAATAAAAAAGAGAACGTACCGTGCTTTTCGCTCAGGGCCCGTTCTCGATATTCAATAACCGCTTTTACTAATAATGATACACATCTTTGAGACTTATGAGTTTATTTACTTCAAAGTTTTCAGCAGCAGGGAGCGATACGTCGTTTCAAACAAAAATTCAAACGCCTCCAAATGCTTTTTAGCCTCAAATACATCACGGCCCCACGCATAAATGCCGTGGTTACGCAATAAAATTCCAGGCACCTGATCATTCAGTACACCAGACACCAGCCTGGCAATCGAGGCAATATCCGCGTAATTAGGCAGCACAGGAATATCAATCGCAGCATTTTCTTCCCAAATGTTAAAAGCCTTGATCAGCTCAATACCTTGGATAGGTACAGCGCTTTGCTCACCATAATATTCGGAAATCAGATTGTTAAACACGGTATGCACATGAAAAACTGCTCCACAGCCTGTCAGGCGGTAAATTTCGCAATGGATGAGCGTCTCTGCACTTGGCTTGAGGTTTGTGGCTTCTGCTGCTTTTCCGTATTGGTCTACGAACAGAAAATCCTCAGGAGTGCGTTTGGTCTTATCCTTGCCGCTGGCGGTAACTGCAAAATAAAATTGTTCGGGGTGAAAGTCACCGATTCGGATCGACAGATTACCGCTTGTGCCTGGGAACCAGTTGCGAGATGCGAATAGTTCTTTGACATCAGCGAGCTCTTCCAGTGCGCGGCGTTTTTCTTCCAATGAAATGTCTGCCAAGTTAAAACTCATTTACAGCACCCCTTGCTCCTGTTTTTGCTTTAAATCCTCGATAATGTCATCAAATGTTTCAAAGGGTACATGTGGTACGCCAAGTTCTTGACACTTTAAAGTCAGATGCGAACGGGAGTACACAAGATCGGCAATTTTAGCTCCTTCAAAATCGGTCAGACTGTCGCCGATCAAAATCCGTTCATATTGTTCGGGAGAGTATTGACGAATCACAGTCGTTTTACACATGCCGCAGTCATTTGTACACGGCTCCTCACATGGATGCGGCCACGTAATCTGGATGCGCTCCTCGGAAAAATCTGCTTTGTTGCAATAGACGTGGTCGTGTGGAATATCGAATGGTTTTAGCAATGGATCAATAAAAAAATCAATGCCGCCGCTGGTAACGAAAAATTCAATCTGCTGCTCCCGTACATAGTCCAAAAAGCGTGCAAAGCCCTCGCGTATACCAGCTTGTCCAAGTACATATGAGATAATTTCGCCCTTTTGCTCCGAAGGCATCAAGGCGAACATCGCACCTACGCCTTCACGAATGGATGTATGCCCATTTACGATCTGATGCATGATGGGCTCACAGCCTGCAGGCTGAAAATGCTTCATAATGGCGACAATATTATCGCTGTTCGTAATTGTCCCGTCAAAATCGCAAAAAATGACGGGCTTCTTTGCTGTGCTCATCGTTCACCTCCCCATATGTCAAGCGCAGATTGCAGCTCGGGGTGAGTACGGGCGTATTCTGCCAGCGGGACATTCTGCTGTACGGCTTCAATCGCCTGCACAAAGGCGCGCCCACCGGCTTCTGTACCTAGCGGATGGCCGTGAATCCCACCCCCGGCGTTGACAACAACGTCAGTACCAAAGTCACGTACAATTAACGGCACGAGGCCCGGGTGAATCCCTGCGGAAGGGACAGGCATGCTGGCCTTCAGCGGTAGATCAGGGGTGATCAGTTCATCGCGGATCGCCATGTTTTCCTCACGCGGCATCGTCACTGAGCCGTAGGGAGAAGGGAAGAGGACGAGGTCAGCGCCAGCCAGCCGCATAAGCTGACCAAGTAGAACGGACGCCGATATACCATAATGTGGCGACGGATAAGCAGCTCCCGCCAACGAAGGATGAGCAGCAATTGGCACCGAGACGGCGGGATCGCTGCTAAGTTCATGCAGCACATCGTAACCGTAGGCCAACACGTTAAACAGTAACGCGTTGGCACCCGCGTCGATGGCCTTGAGAGCTTGCGTCTTAAGCTGCGAGGTCGGCCCCGTTAAATTAGCCGCATACAGCAGCTTTTTACCGGTTTCACGCTCAGCCGCTTTGGCGGCTTTGATGCAGGCTTCGACACGTTTTTCAATCGGCGTCAGCGCGTTTTCAAATAAGATCTCGTCGTCCTTGATCAGATCAACACCACCGAGAGCCTGCCGGGTAAACTGTTCACGAAGTTCGTCCAAATTGAGGCCAATTACAGATTTGAAAATGCTCATGAGCAGGGGGCGATCATACACGCCAAGCTGCTCGCGCAAGCCGCTGATACCGAATTTCGGTCCTGGAAAAGCAGAGCGGAATGCTTCCGAGAAACCCAGCTTCGTTAGCTTAATTCGGCCGTCCATCGAAATTTTGCCGAAGACCGTGACCAGCAGAGCGGGAATGTCTCGGCTGAAGTTGACATCCGGGTAAGCGATGGTCAGGTCCGCGTACCGTTCACCGGGACCTCTATCGTGAATATCCACAGAATGAACCGAGCCAAGATGCTTTTGCATCGCGTCCCGTTTGGCTTGCGGGAGCTCAGTCCAGCTGCCCACCGTCATGCCGATGGCAATAGATTGGGCCTTTTGGTTAAAATCGGCTTTGTCATCGTATACCCGGTAGGTCGCCAAGCAATAGCTCATTCAATTCCCTCCTTGAGTACAGCTCCCATCTCGCGGGATCGTTCAGCGCACCGCTGTACCGCCGCAATTACTGTTTCGTAGAAGTCACCTTTGTCCAGCATTTCCAATGCAGCTACCGTAGAGCCATTAGGAGACATAATTTTGTGGCGAAGGGCAGAAGGCTCCTCTCCGGTTTGCTGCACCATACGTGCCGCTCCAAGCGCGGTTTGCACCGTTAGTTCGTGCGCTTGCTCAGGGGTCAAGCCACCACGGATTCCTCCGGCAATCATGGCTTCCATCAGGTAGTAGACATACGCAGGGCCGCTTCCAGATATCCCGGTCAAAACATCCATTTTCTCTTCTTCTATAACCGTTACCGTACCTACAGATTCGAACATTGTAAGCACGTTTTTACGCTGGATTTCGCTGATCTCCTTGGAAAAGCTAATACCTGTGGCTCCCAGCCCAATTGAGCTGGATGTATTGGGCATCGTCCGTGCGATCGGCTGCTTGCGACCCAGCAACGTTTGCATCGTACGAATAGACAATCCGGCGATTACCGAAATGATCAGCTGCTCATCAGACAGAAGTGGGCCGAGCTGTCCAAGTGCTTGTGCAGCATCCTTGGGCTTCATGGCAAGCACAATGACCGGAGAACGACGCAGAAGCTCGGTTTTGGCGGCATCCTCGGTTTGGAACAAGACTCCATATTGCTTTTGAAGTTCCTCAAGGCGAGCCTGATTACTGCGGTTGATGACGGTAATACCACTAGGTTTGACAACAGAACGAGCCGTCATTCCGCGAATAATAGCCTCTGCCATTGATCCTGCCCCGAAAAATGTAATTTGCTCATTAATTAAAACCTTTGTTTGTGATTCACACATAGATTCATAACCTCCAAGGATACAGATTGATTTAAGTTATTATTCCCTGATTTGTCCAGTACCGTACACGCGATATTTGGTTGAAGTCAAGGCAGGCAATCCCATTGGACCACGGGCATGTAATTTTTGTGTGCTGATTCCGATCTCGGCACCAAACCCAAATTCGAAGCCATCCGTGAAGCGAGTGGATGCATTGTGGTACACGGCTGCCGCGTCCACTTCTTGCAGAAAACGCTCGACATGGGCTTTATCCTCGGTGACAATACACTCTGAATGCATCGTACCGTAACGGGCAATATGCTCCAGTACTTCGTCCAGATTGTTCACGACCTTTACGTTCATAATGTAATCATTATACTCGGTGCCATAATCCTCTTCTGTAGCAGGAACAGCCCAAGGAGCCAATTCTCGTGTGCGTGCACAGCCGCGTAGCTCAACCCCCGCATCACGAAAGCGTTCTGCCAATCCTGTTAAATGTGCTTTTGCATAATCCGAGTGTACGAGCAATGTTTCCATCGAGTTACACACGGACGGTCTTTGCACCTTGGCATTCAGTGTAATCGCTTCGGCCATTGCGGTATCCGCTGTAGCATCCAAAAAGGTATGGCATACACCAGCTCCGGTTTCGATGACAGGTACGGTAGCGTTCTGAACAACATTTTGAATGAGTGAACGCCCGCCGCGTGGAATAATTACATCCAGCAAGCCGTTCAAGGTGAGCATTTCGTTGACCGAGGCACGGTCTGAATCTTCAATAAGTTGAAGCGCCTCGCGTGGCACAGCTGTTGCGTCTAGTGCCTGCTGGAGTACTTCGATAATCTTGCGGTTGGAGAAGAGGGCGGCCGAACCACCGCGTAGCACAACCGGATTGCCTGTTTTCAAGCACAGGCCCGCGGCATCCACGGTTACATTTGGACGCGCTTCATATATGATGCCGATGACACCCAGCGGTACACGTATCTTCTCAATTCGCAGGCCGTTTGGACGTTCAATTTGCTCAAGGGTGTCGCCGACCGGGTCAGGCAGTGCCACAATTTGGCGTAATCCTTCGGCAATAGCTCCGATTCGGTCCTCGGTCAGCTTGAGGCGGTCGAGCAGAGATTCTGATGTTCCCTGTTCCCGTCCACGTTTCAGGTCATTATGGTTTGCTGCAATCAGCTCTTCAGTATGATTTACTAGAGCTTCAGCCATAGCAAGCAATGCTTCGTTTTTCTGTGCTGTAGTCAGGCGGTTCATGACCCCGGCACTTTTTTTAGCAAGATTCGCTTTGGTTCGTACTTCGCTAAAATGGTTCTCCTCGGTTGCAGCTGTGTTAGTCGTTAAATCACTCATGTTACGGCCTCCCTACATACATAATGTAATCCATTCATCCCTGTGGATCACCTCAAGCCG
>RCUE01000286.1_pt1 | contig 15140 bp, 16 predicted proteins | sample 2166111 | NCBI WGS metagenome assembly RCUE01 (sample SAMN09930795, study PRJNA488358) | compost metagenome | feature: garden; material: soil; isolation source: compost soil in phenylacetonitrile-enriched culture | place: Germany: Experimental Botanical Garden Goettingen | collected 2016-01-27 | reverse complement strand
AGAATGGTTACCACCAGTGGTGATATTATGATTATTAAAATTGAAGGTTTCTTTTTTCAGAATTTGATTACTGGTCCCCTATGCACACAAGAAGAACTATATCAAAAGTATATACAAGCAAAAATGCTGAGTCTTAATATTAGAGATTTACCTGATATATTTTGTCGACTTCATAATTTTGATCGATTACGTTTTGAAGATGACACAGAGGTTGGTTTCGTGATTGATACAGATACGGACAGGATATACAGACCGATATATTGATGTTTAAAGCGATGTATTCGAAAGATATCTTCCCATCTCCTTTAATTACAAGTAATGAAGGACTCACATAACTGGCTACTATATTCGATTTTATAATCAAAGTCGATCACAACGAAAGTTAAATAAGTTGCCTCCGAAAGAATATCGAAAGCAGCTTATAGTCTAGGGGCTTTTTTCCGTGTCTATAAAATGGGGACTTGACCACTAGCTAAGCTAGTGTTTTTTTATTTACCTGCATGCCCTATCATAGAACGTATTTAAACATATATTAAGGTAACGACAAATAAAGGAGGTTAAAAGAGATGGGTGCCTATGAAAATACAGGTGGCGGCGGTGTATGGACTTCTACAGCGGCAATTTTAGTGCTCTTTATTCTCTTAGTTATCATCACTAAATCACTTTGGGTTTAGTTTGTAAAAAGAACTGTTGGAAAATATCATTTCACTCATGGATATTCAATAGTTGAGCCCATTGAGCGCATAAGCTATTTGGCAATAGCCACCGTATTCGCTTCTCTTTCGGCAAATACTTGGTGGATTCCTGCCATAATAGTTTTGCGCTTATTGTATTTCATTTTATCTTTTCAGTAGCGAGTCAAGACCACTGCTGGCTTATCAGGCTTCTGTTAGATAAAATTCTCAAAGAGGTGGTAGGATGAAGGTTGAAGTAAACAAATGTAATTGCAGCATCAAAAAACCAATATATCTAAAGAGTAATGTTACTATTACCACAGTGGGTAAGGGGGCTACAGTGCTGCAAATTGATGCTAACTAGGGATAATGGAGCTTTAACTTCGAACAATTCAAACCGGGCATTGAATGTAATTATTAAAAATTTAACAGTGCATGGTGTAGCAACAACCGAGCCTGATAAAGTGCCAAGTTATGTTAGCATTACAAATTATGGTATTCTGTTGGAAGGTAGTAGCTATGTGAACGATAAGGTACTCTTTGAGAAAGAACATAGAGATTAAAAATACAAATATGGGGCTCCATATAAAAGGATTTTCCGACGTAACGGTACAGAATAGTGAATTTCACGACAACGGTGGGGGTTCTAAAAAATCTAGCCAAAGTCCATACATGTATTGTGACGATACGTGAGCTTTAGCTTTAACTAATTGCCCAAAAAGTACCAATAACTCACAATAATGACCTTGCCAGTACGAAATCACAACTAATACATATGGAGAAGTTAGTACCTAGCGAGTGAAAGTTAAGACTGTGAAACTGCTATTAACGGTTGGCAAACCGCTTGACAACGATTGATCCACGCCGGATCGTAGCCTTTTCCACTGCTCTAAAGTCGGCTTGATTCCAAAAGTGTATTTAAGTAAGTGAATACTCTAAATAAATCGAAAAGCTCTGTTACCCTAATTGGTCGGCAGAGCTTTTAACTGTTCACGGTTTTTAAAATATATCCAGGTATTCTTTCTGGAATTTGATGAAATCTTGCACACTGTCGTGATAGGTAAATCTACCGCCATTTTTATCAATAATCCAGTTGATCTTCTCGTCATTTAACAAGATTCCATACATGCAGTGATGAAGCAGTTCAATTTGCTTTTCATCCCTAATTCGGATCAAATGTTTTTCTTGTTCGATAATGAGGTACCATTTCGTTTCTGTTTCATCTACATCCGCATCCACATACAGTATTGATACCGACAAGGGGAATGGCCAGTCAAACCATTGTCCTCGCTTGTCTTCTCTATAACCTTCAAATGCCATGGTTATTCCCTCCTACTTGGATAATTTCCTGATTAGTTTAAATGTATCTAACGTGCTGCGATTGTACGCTTAATTAGGTTCTTGTCTTATCCTACTGGCACAGGAATATCGCCCCCATATTCTTCTCCTTGGCTTCACGTACACCATCATAAACATCTGTAAAAGTTCAGTGTCACTTTGGCAACCGTCTAATTCCGCTATTGTTGCACAATAGTTGTATCCGCTTTTATCGTTCATTGTTCTGATCTGTACAGTATACGGAAAACGACAGGTAATAAAGAAGCTGAACGCTTTGTTACCCGATATCAAAACGCTATTACCAATACTGTACAATTATTCTACTGAGCAATGATGTGGTCCAACATGAAGGACTGGAGATAAGAACAGGTAGCAGTGTAATGGACATAAAGGCGCGTCTGCTGGTTTTGGAAGAGGGGACCACAAGAGCGATATACGCTCTATATTGTAATCATAGGGGGCTGGGATGGTGACCAAAAGATCATTACATTTTCTCGTATGGAAATAGGCGCTGTATTAAACCTCCAATGATATGGAGCAAGGATACACTCATGTCTTGAATGTATCTTATTTCTGGAGGGTCAAAAGTGAAAACCCCTTATTCACAGTCCGTTTTGAGCTATAACCAAATTTTAATGTGGCTTTGTGTTCTTTCGTTTTTTAGTGTGTTAAATGAAATGGTTCTTAATATCTCTTTACCTGATATTGCTGATGAATTCAATAAGACACCAGCCATTACAAATTGGGTGAATACTGCCTTTATGCTAAGTTTTTCTATAGGAACAGCTATATACGGAAAGTTATCTGATCAGTTAGGTATTAAAAGGTTGCTCCTGTTTGGAATCATAGTGAATTGCATAGGATCATTAATTGGATTTGTGGGACATACTTTTTTTCCAACACTTATCTTGGGACGATTTATACAAGGGATTGGTGCAGCTGCATTTCCTTCACTTGTGATGGTCGTAGTTGCTCGCTATATCCCAAAAGAAAACAGGGGAAAGGCAATATGGCCTCATCGGGTCTATCGTAGCAATGGGTGAAGGGATAGGACCGGCTATTGGTGGGGTGATTGCTCATTATATTCATTGGTCTTATTTACTGCTTCTTCCTGTTTTAACGTTTGTAACTGTTCCCTTCCTGATAAAATTATTGAAAAAGGAAGTCATTTCAAAGGGCTCGTTTGACATTGCAGGAATCGTGCTTATATCTCTAGGTATTGTATTGTTTATGTTGTATACAACTTCTTACAGAATTTCTTTTCTGGTGATAAGTGTTCTATTTTTCTTGATCTTTTTAAAACATATCAGACAAGTAACCAATCCTTTTGTTGATTCTTCATTGGGGGAAAATACTGCATTTATGATAGGAATCCTTTGTGGGGGGCTTATGTTTGGTACCGTAGCTGGATTTGTTTCTATGGTCCCTTATATGATGAAAGACGTTCACCACTTAAGTACCGCAATGATTGGCAGTGGAATTATTTTTCCTGGAACGATGAGTGTTATTTTCTTTGGTTTTCTTGGAGGAGCACTTGTTGATAAGAAAGGTTCCTTACATGTGCTAGCAGTCGGCGTTGCATTTCTTGCCGTCAGTTTTTTGGTAGCTGCTTTCTTTATTGAAATGACACCTTGGCTGATGTCTATTATTCTAGTCTTTGTTTTCGGTGGTCTTTCTTTTATTAAAACAGTAATATCCACTATTGTTTCAAGTAGTTTAAAACAAGAAGAAGCTGGCGCAGGAATGAGCTTGCTTAATTTTATAAGCTTTTTATCAGAAGGAACGGGGATTTCAGTTGTAGGAGGCTTATTGTCAATACGTCTTATTCATCAAAAATTTATACCAATCATTAATTTTCCATCTGCTTATTTATATAGCAATATGTTATTGATTTTTTCAGTGGTCATTATAATTAGCGGGATTTTATCTGTTATTGTATATAAACGTTCAGTTTCAGATTCCTGATAAGAGCAAAAAAGGATTACATGCTGAAAATGATCGCATCCTCACGTTTGAAGTAAGTGAATACTCTAAAAATAAATCAAAAGCTCTGCTAACCTTCATTGGTCGGCAGAGTTTTGTGTGCTGATCAGTTTGATTTTACTAGATACGGGAAAAGTAGCAATGCAAAGTGTGCGTACAAGATGGTATTGTTTTTAAATTCGGCCTTATTACAGAAGGATAGGTTAATTTGAATGCTTAAACTTATAATACCAAAAAATCGCTTTCTCATGGGCTGTGGAAAAGTTAGAATATAGCATAGTATCAACTCCGCCGATTACAAAGTTATTTTTAGCATAGAATCGACAAGCTAAAATATTCACATCCTGTGTTTCAAGCATAAGGCCAACAAGATTATTCTGCTTAGCCCACTCGGTTGCTTTACTCAATAAGGCTGCTCCGATTCCCTTGTGTCTCGAGTCTTTAGCAACGGCAATATCCTCAATTAGAGCATAGCCATTCCAATTAGTACAAAGTTTAATTTTCCCAACACAGTCGTTCTCATCATAATATAAAAAAATAGATTTTCCTTGTTCATTAATATAACTGATATCGACGTCATCATCCTCATACTGTTTAAAATATGGTTCGGGAAAACTTTCTTCTATATATGACCAAATGTTGTTCTCGTATTTAGGTATAATTTTTCCTGACACAATAAAGCCGTTATTCTCATTTGACTTTTTAAAATCCCCCATATTTGAAAGTGACATTTTAATTATCATGGCTTGTCTCCTTCTGGTTTAATTTCTCTATGCACATTATTCTAAAAGAGAACCACTTTTTCCTGTCTGTTAGATTTATAAAAGAGTAAAATAGTAGCGACTGTTCAACTATGTGTGATATTTACGATCTCGTCCGCTTGCTTAAACGATTCATAGCAGTAGTTAGGTGTGCTGCTTAACACAAAAAAGCAGGAAGAATTTCTCCCGCTTTTTGCATGAAAACGATTATTAACGTCTGCGTTGTCTATCGTTTACGCTAAACAAATTAACAGCCAGTGCGTTACCTCTTGCACGCGCAGTGGCTCTTTGATTGGAACGGATGTTCAATCTTCTTCTTCTTAAATCACGTCTGCAATGTCTTCTGCTCATAATATCACCTCCCTTCAAGAAATGAAGGTGCGGTTGAATCTTAGTGGCGTTTATGCTTACGCTTGGAAATTTTGATATTCAAGGCATTGGTTGCTAGTGCATTTCCGCTTCCTGTTTTAGCAGCTGCGGCTTGAAAGACTTTAACGACCAGATATCTGTTTTTCCCGATGCGATGCTTATACGTTTTAACTCTATTTCTGATCATCTGCATATCTCCTTTGCTTAGTTCTGCTATATACATATGTCAATTGTGATAGTAATGTATCAGCATAAATCTATTAGAAGCAAAAAGAAGCTAGTACCTATATCCCTAAAAGTTAACAAAAAAACTCATGCGAACCTGTCTTCGCCTTTTCAACTTTACGTTGCAGGAGATGTTACAGGCAGGTCGGCATGAGTCTAATGTGTAGAATAAAGATAATATGCAGTTTGTATGAAAATTATTTACTATTAAGGGTGTTAAGTTTTTTTTCGTAGTACGCCTCTTGGGCAAGAATATGATTCAGTTGTTCTGAGAGCTGTTTATATTCTTGGCTGGCCTCTGGGTAATTATTTCTTTCGGAAATTACAGCTTCAAGTTGCTTTTCTAAATACCTGAAATGGATGAGTATTTGTATGTACTGAATACGATCGTAGGTTGTTATGTGTGATTTCTCTTCTGCATACAAATGATCCATTGTTGGAACTGCACAGCTTACGACGATAAATATCATAACAAACGCTGAAATTATTATTTTTTTCATTTAATTCCTCCTACAGAGCTATGAGTAATTAATATACCATATTTAGCTAAAAGAAAGAAAGATCTATTAGTTTTGCCCATAACAGTATAGCTGTTCAAGATCAGTGGGGGATTATTTGAGATGATGAGGCTGATTTTATAGTAGATACAATAGGAATAGGTTGCAAAAAGGAAAGAATAGTTGTGAGATACATAGTAAGCATAATAACAATACAAAACCGGCTTGCCCTAGGCAGCCGGTTTTGTATTAGGGGATAGAATAACGGGGAAGGAAGAACGAGAAATCAGTGGAAGTCCCGGAAGAGTCCTACAACTTTGCCCAAAATACTGACGTGTGTCAGACGAAGCGGTTCAAAGGCTGGATTTTCAGGTTGAAGCCGGATATGATCTTTTTCTTTGTAGAAGGTTTTAACTGTAGCTTCGTCTTCATCTGTCATAGCTACAACAATATCGCCATTATCAGCGGTCTGCTGCTGACGTACGATTACATAGTCTCCGTTAGCAATCCCGGCCTCAATCATGCTTTCGCCTACAACAGATAACATGAATATTTTATCCTCACCAACAAAGTGTTGGGGAAGAGGAAAGTAATCTTCAATATTTTCTGTCGCCGTAATAGGAAGACCAGCGGTTACTTTGCCGACGACGGGGACACGACTAATGGAGTAATTAATCAAGTTGCTGTTATCCGATTCGTCTTGACCGAGTAACTCAATAGCCCGTGGTTTTGTAGGATCGCGGCGAATGAGTCCTTTTTTCTCTAAACGATCCAAATGACCGTGAACCGTAGAACTGGAGGCCAATCCGACAGCCTCGCCTATTTCGCGTACAGAAGGGGGGTATCCCTTTAGACGCACTTCATTGCGGATAAATTCAAGAATGGCCTGCTGGCGGCTCGAAATCTTAGACATACCGTATCAACCCCATTTAGTAACGTTTGGGAAAATTATAGCATAGAACCTCCGTTCGTACAAACATAAGTTCTAAATAATCCCTAAAAATAATTGCGAACTTTTGTTCTCTTTTCTATTGAACAAAACAAACGTTCGTGTTATATTGTGAAAACATAAGAACAAACGTTTGGAGGACACAACCATGATGAAATATAGCACCTATCAAAGTATTTTTCCAATGAATATAGAAAATTTACAGGAGACCCGAAAAGAGGGTAGGGCGCGTTATATGCAGATTATTACCCATACTCTTTTACTTAAGCTTCTTATTATAATGATTGTTGCTTGGATTGCAGGAGCAGGTGTACTTACGGTTTTCGCGGCTCCTTCAGCTTCCAAGGAAGAAGTGACTAAACTGACAGTACAACCTGGGGATACGTTGTGGCAGATTGCCGCGAATCATAAACCGGAACGAATGGATACACGGGTATATATAGAAGGAATTGTGCGGATTAACGGTTTAGAGGATCGGGGAGTGCAGGCAGGTCAGGTACTCAAGCTTCCTGACTTATGATCTATAGACTATTAGAGCTTGTCAGGGAGCGTAATGCGGGAGCCTTGACAAGCTCTTTTCTACATGTCAAAGTGTATTATATCTTTGCTTTTATGGAGGGGACACAATTTGGATATAGACAGCTTGGTACAGCGCATTAATGAATTAGCGCGCAAAGCAAAATCCGAGGGATTAACAGAAGAGGAAACCACAGAACGTGCCAACCTTCGGGAAATTTATTTAGGTAACATTCGCCGTAATTTTCGGCAGCAGCTAGAAACGATTGAATTTGTGGACGATGATACATCGAAGGGAAATGACGGGCTGAAGCATTAATGTTGTTAAAGCGCCCAAGCCTGCAATTTGCCTTTTGTTTTAGGTACCTCTCATGGTATCTATATAGATCAGCTTTGAGGCAATTGTTTTAATGTAATATATCTGGGAAGGAATTGAGAGATGGCCCGATCATTTGAAAGAAAAGTACGCAAAAACACAGCGCATTTAAATAAATCGCGCAAAAAGCAAGGTATTCAAACCATTAGCGGCGCAGGTTCTGCAATGGATATTTTCCGTGGACGTAACATTACTGTGCCAATTATGCTGGCTGGTCTTTCTGTATTGTACATGCTTATGAGTTACTTTTTGACTAAGACCGGTATGCAAGGGATGGATTGGCTTGTATTCGGCCTGTACTTGATGCTGGCTGTTATCTTTTTTATCCGTCGTCCTTATCTGAAAGTGGGAAAGGATACTCTCTATATGCTGAAAGGTGGTAGGGAACGTCCAATGACCGCTGGGGACATGAAAGCCATCAAGATTGAAAAGGGTTACGTAACCGTTGAAAGAAAAGGTAAGGGTGGTAATTTTATTTTCACAAAATCATTAGGTCGCTATGACACGGATGCCATTGCAGAGCGACTTGAGAAGTTTGCGCTATCCAATCAGATACAGGTTGACAAGAAATAACTGATTTAGCCTGTACTCTGTAACAAAGGCCGTATGATGTTATTTCATATAACATGCTGCGGCCGCTTGCTTAATATGGGCACACATAACGATTCAAATGCTTAATCAAGCAAATAGGCGTACATATACTGTGGAAAGAGAGTGGATAATTCAGATGACGATTCAGGCGGTAATGTTTGATCTTGATGATACCCTTTTGTGGGATGAACGTAGTGTAGAAGAGGCATTTGATGCAGCGTGTCAAACAGGCTCCCGTGAAGCAGGTGTTGATCCAAAAGCTTTGGAGGAAGCCGTACGTAAAGAAGCACGCGCTTTGTATGAATCCTATGAAACTTTTAGTTTTACTCAAATGATCGGCATTAATCCGTTTGAAGGATTGTGGGCGAATTTTACAGCAGGTGAGCAACCTGAATTCCGCCAATTGGAACAGTTGGCCCCTGTTTATCGAAAGGAATCATGGCGCAGAGGACTCCAGCAACTAGGGATAGATAATGAGAAGTTGGCGGAAAAGCTGGCTACCCAATTTGCTTCGGAAAGACGCGCACGTCCCCATGTATATGAAGAAACGTTTGAAATTCTAGAACAATTGAAGGGACAATACAAGCTATTATTATTGACAAACGGTTCCCCTGATTTACAACAGGAGAAACTGGATGGAGTTCCTCAATTAGCTCCTTTCTTTGATCATGTGGTCATTTCAGGTTCATTTGGTCGAGGCAAGCCTGATCCGTCTATATTCCAGCATGCGTTGGGGCTTCTTGGTATTGAGCCTGAACATGCTTTAATGGTAGGAGATAAGCTGACGACTGATATTCAAGGAGCGTTGGCAGCAGGTGTTCACTCGGTGTGGGTGAACCGAAACGCCAAAACCAATACCACAGAGATCAAGCCGAAGTTCCAAATCAAGCATCTGTCTGAATTGGACGGAATTATTCAATCGTTAAAGTAAGAAATCCACAGTCTTTGGAAACGAGTATTAAGAAAACTCCCTTCGCTCGATTGTCACAGAGCAGAGGGAGTTTTTTATTTACACAAGGATAAATTCGTAATTATGCTTTAATGAAGGTTGGATCTTCGAACGGTTCCGCAATCCAGCCATTTTCTTCAATGAACAAGCGGACTGCCACGATCTTTTGATTCTCCATTAAAGTGAAGAAGTGAGGTATATTTTCGGGTACGGAGATAACGTCCCCCGGTGAAAGCTCTACGTTAAAATAGCCGATCTCTTCAGGTCCTTTAATGATAAAGATGCCTTTACCAGCGACAATGGCACGGATTTCATCCTCGGTATGGGTGTGAATTTGCTCAAACTTGGCCAGCAGATCGTCCAAATTCGGCGTTGCTTCAGATAGAGTGATAACGTCCCATATTTTATATCCGCGACGTGCGGCTAAATCCTTGATTTCGGGTTCAAATGTTTTGAGAACAGCGGCCTTTTGATCATCTGTTAAGGTAAAGTTCTCTTGCAGCTCCCCGGACAATTTGGAAGCATCCCAATGTTCATACAATATCTCGTGACTCTCCAGAAATTCACGTACTTGTTCTTCACCGTTAATTCTTTCATTCGTATTACGTATTAAGATTTCGGCCATGTATTTATTCCCTCTTTTCCACTTGGATTAATGTTATATAAAGAATACCATGTCTTGAAACGTTGTACAATACAGGATTTCAACATTTTATAATGCAAATGGCTATAGCTAAAGGATACAGGGTTAAGTACGTTCTAAAATGCTACAAACTATAAAAATGGATTAGAGAAGTCATTTTTACAAAGAACAACCTGTATAAAACGTATGTTTTTACTTCAATCTATCTAAATGATACGGTTTCTGCTAAACTAGGATTTAACGTTTTGCGGGGGTGAAGAAATTTGGATAAAGTTAGCTTGCAGGATGCATTACAACGAAGAATACTCCTTCTTGATGGGGCCATGGGCACCATGATTCAACAGGAAGACCTTTCCCCCGATGATTTTGGTGGGGAAGAGCTGGAGGGCTGTAATGAAATGCTGGTCTTAACGAGACCGGATGTCATTCAAGGGATTCATGAAGCCTACTTGAAGGCTGGGGCAGACCTAATTGAAACGAATACATTTGGAGCAACATCCGTCGTTTTGGCGGATTACGATATACCAGAACGTGCCCGTGAAATTAATCTGGTGGCGGCCAAACTGGCGCGTAACGCGGTGGATAAATACAGCACTGCGGACAAGCCTCGCTTTGTAGTAGGAGCTATGGGCCCAACCACGAAAACCTTGTCTGTCACAGGTGGTGTTACATTTGCTGAGCTGATTGACAGCTATCAAGAGCAGGCCTTGGCGCTTATTGAAGGCGGCGTGGATGTACTCCTTTTGGAAACCTCACAGGATACGCTTAACGTCAAAGCTGGAAGTATCGGAATTCGGCAGGCTTTTGAGCAGACAGGTATCGAGCTTCCGCTAATGATTTCAGGCACGATTGAGCCTATGGGAACGACGTTGGCTGGACAAAATATCGAATCCTTTTGCATATCACTGGAACACTTGCATCCAATTTCAATTGGGTTGAATTGTGCTACAGGTCCAGAGTTTATGCGTGATCATATTCGCTCTCTGTCTGAAATGTCCTCTGCAGCTATTAGCTGTTATCCAAATGCGGGCTTGCCCGACGAAAATGGTCAATACCATGAATCGCCTGATTCATTAGCACGTAAAATGGCTGCTTTCGCTGAAAAAGGCTGGCTGAATATTGCTGGGGGATGTTGTGGTACCACGCCTGATCATATTCGAGTTATGAGTGAAAGTATGGCGCAGTTTGAGCCGCGCCCGCTGGTAGGTCATCATCCTCCTGCCGTATCAGGCATTGAGCCTGTATATATTGAACAGGACAATCGTCCGTATATGGTTGGTGAGCGAACGAATGTTCTGGGCTCCCGCAAATTCAAGCGTTTGATTGTGGAAGGCAAATATGAAGAGGCGTCTGAAATTGCCCGCGCTCAGGTAAAAAGCGGAGCGCATGTCATTGATATTTGTGTGCAGGACCCGGACCGCGATGAAATGACGGATATGGAAGCGTTTTTGAAACTGGTTGTAAACAAGGTAAAAGTACCTTTGGTGATAGATACAACGGATATTAAAGTCATTGATAAAGCACTTCAATATTCGCAAGGTAAGGCGATTATTAACTCCATTAATTTGGAGGATGGTGAAGAGAAATTTGAGAACATGGCTCCTCTTATTCATAAGTACGGCGCCGCTGTTGTTGTTGGTACGATTGATGAACGCGGACAGGCTATTTCGCGTGAGGATAAGCTTGAGGTAGCTAAACGTTCTTATGATCTGTTGGTGAACCGTTACGGTTTGGCAGCAGAGGATCTAATTTTTGATACGCTCGTATTTCCAGTAGGAACAGGTGATGAGCAATATATCGGTTCAGCTAAGGAAACGATTGAGGGTATTCGCATTATTAAAGAGGCGCTTCCCGGAGTGCATACTATCTTGGGCATCAGTAACGTTTCTTTTGGTTTGCCGGAAGCGGGTCGTGAAGTGCTCAATTCCGTCTACTTATATGAATGTACCAAAGCAGGTCTGGACTATGCGATTGTAAACACTGAGAAGCTTGAGCGTTATGCATCCATTCCAGAGCATGAGCGGAAACTTGCGGAAGACTTGATCTATAAAACAAATGACGATACTTTATCCGCTTTTGTAGCAGCTTTCCGCAACAAGAAAGTGGAGAAAAAAGAAAAGATATCAAACCTTTCGCTCGAAGAAAGACTGGCTTCCTACGTAGTGGAGGGAAGTAAGGAGGGACTCATTCCGGATCTGGAGCAAGCGCTTGTGAAATATTCTTCGCTGGAGATTATTAACGGCCCGCTGATGAAGGGGATGGAGGAAGTAGGACGACTGTTTAACAATAACGAACTGATTGTTGCAGAGGTGCTGCAAAGCGCTGAAGTGATGAAGGCGTCCGTAGCCTATTTAGAGCCGTTCATGGAGAAGAATGAATCCTCAGTAAAAGGTAAGATTTTGTTGGCTACAGTCAAAGGTGATGTGCATGACATTGGTAAGAATCTGGTGGAGATTATTCTATCCAACAATGGTTACCATATTGTGAATCTGGGTATAAAAGTACCACCAGAACGCATTATTGAGACTTACCGTGAAGAAAAGGCCGACATGATTGGCTTATCCGGGTTGCTTGTTAAATCGGCACAACAAATGGTGCTGACCGCACAGGATTTGAAAAATGCGAATATTGATATTCCAATAATGGTGGGTGGAGCTGCTTTAACACGTAAGTTCACTAAAAATCGTATCCGTCCTGAGTATGATGGTCTGGTTGCCTATGCAAAGGATGCTATGGATGGCCTAGATATTGCCAATAAGCTTATGAATCCTGAGTCCCGTAAAAAAATGGCCGAGGAGATGGAGGCTGAGCGAGAAGCTGAAGCGGCAATCGTCGTGGAAGCCAAGCCGCTCCCTAAACTCACTCGAGCTGTGCGCTCTAACATTGCTCAGGATCTGCCCGTCTATATTCCACCAGATACGGATCGCCATGTACTGCGTAACTATCCACTGAATTATATTTTGCCTTACGTGAATATGCAGATGCTAATGGGGCATCATCTTGGTTTAAAAGGCAATGTTGAGCAGCTGCTGGCTTCGGAAGATCCGAAAGCGATTCAGTTGAAGGAAACCGTGGACAGCATCATGTTTGAAGCTGTGACAGACGGAATCATCCAGGCACATGCCATGTATCGTTTCTTTCCAGCGCAGTCGCAAGGGAATCAAATTCTGATCTATGATCCGTCGGATGTGAGCAAGGTACTGCACACATTTACATTTCCGCGCCAGCAGGTAGAGCCTTATCTGTGTCTGGCTGATTTCTTGAAATCAGTGGAATCCGGAGTTATGGACTATGTGGGTTTCATGGTCGTTACAGCTGGTCATGGGATTCAGCAGATATCTACCCAGTGGAAAGATAAAGGGGATTATCTGCGCTCGCATGCACTTCAAGCGGTAGCACTCGAAGTAGCAGAAGGGTTAGCGGAACGGCTTCACCATATTATCAGGGATAGCTGGGGTTTTCCGGACCCTGCCGATATGACAATGAAACAGCGGCACGGTGCCAGATATCAAGGCATTCGGGTATCCTTTGGCTACCCTGCATGTCCAGATCTGGAGGAACAGGGGCCGTTGTTCCAGTTGTTAAAACCTGAGGATATTGGCGTTGAGCTGACGGAAGGGTTTATGATGGAACCGGAGGCTTCTGTATCAGCCATGGTGTTCAGCCACCCTCAGGCGCAGTATTTTAACGTCGAAAAGGTTTAACACCTTTATCAGATGGGATAGCAAATACCCTCCGAGCTTCGGAGGTTTTTTGCTGGTCAGCAGGAAGAAGGTTAATGTTATGGAATTTTATTTTCTCGGCACAAATGCAGGGGTGCCTACGATTCAGCGAAATGTAACGTCCATCGCTCTTCGTTTGCTGGAAGAACGAAGAAGCATGTGGCTGTTCGACTGCGGTGAAGGCACTCAACAAGAGGTATTGCGTTCGCCGCTCAAACTAAGCAGACTTGAAAAAATATTTATCACCCATTTGCATGGGGATCATCTTTTTGGTCTGCCGGGGCTGCTGTCGAGCAGAGCGTACCAGGGGGGAACGACACCACTGACGGTATATGGACCGCCTGGAATCCAGCAATATATCGAGCTATCTTTAGGGATCAGCCAATCGCGTATCAATTACCAACTACATATTGTGGAGCATACGGGCGGGGTTCTGTTTGATGACGGACAATTCCGGGTAGAGTCAGCTTTGCTGGATCATCGGATCGACAGCTATGGCTACCGAGTTGTAGAGATGGATAAGCCCGGTAAGCTTAACCAAGAACTGTTGGAGCGATATGGAATCAAGCCCGGCCCGGTGTACGGTAAGTTAAAGCGTGGGGAAAGCGTGGAGGTAGAGGGTGGAGTTATTTTGCACCCTCAGGATGTTTTGGGTTCGCCGAAAAAGGGGCGTATCATCACGATTTTGGGGGATACGAGACCTTGCCCGAATACGGTAGTGCTGGCTCAAGATGCAACTGTCGTCGTTCATGAAGCCACTTTTCTGCATGAACTGGCAGATACAGCGTACGAGTATCATCATAGTACGGCGCTTCAGGCAGCGGAGGCTGCAAAAGCCGCAGGTGCGGGTCAGCTAATCATGACACATTTTAGTTCTAGGTATAAAGATCAGGAGCAGCTTCAGCCATTGCTGGAGGAAGCGCGAAGCATATTTCCCAATTCATTGCTTGCGGAGCAGCATGTGTTGTTACCGGTACCCGATATCGGTTAATAAACGATTGGAGAAAGATATGTGCATGGGTACCGGGGCTTGCTCCGGTGCCTTTGTTTTTCACCGAAATTATTTTCCGGGAAAGCGCAGGATGCGACAAGAGATGAGAACCCGTACACGGTGGTGGGGATGAATTTGTTCTACCACATATGGAGGTATGTCATATTCGCGTTTCTATATATCGAATTTAAAGGATTTTATGTCTTGAGCATGATCAGGAAATACAGAAGATTTCCTTTGAGGAAATAGCGCCTTCGATGGATTTCGACGAAGATGTGAACTTATGTCATGTGAAAGCGACGGCTTTTAGCGAGGAATGGCGCTATTTTGCACGGTTTACCAGCAATTCATGGACTTCATAAGCATTTTTGACTTAAGATAGATGGGATGAATGGAGACAGCCGATTATTTTATAACTTGAATAATTAAGGTGGTTAAATAAGAAGGAGAACATCGTTCATAGGATGAATTATAATTTTCAATGCTATGATGTGAATGGATTTGAAGTGGGGGAGGGGATTGCGATAAAATCGTTACTAATTGATCTGGATGGAAC
>RCUE01000284.1_pt1 | contig 15283 bp, 12 predicted proteins | sample 2166111 | NCBI WGS metagenome assembly RCUE01 (sample SAMN09930795, study PRJNA488358) | compost metagenome | feature: garden; material: soil; isolation source: compost soil in phenylacetonitrile-enriched culture | place: Germany: Experimental Botanical Garden Goettingen | collected 2016-01-27 | reverse complement strand
GTGGATTCTGAATAACATGCCTCAATCGCCAAATGATGTGGCTGATCAATTATGGGAGCTGTTAAAAAGGAATCAAGTCATAAATTAAAACGTAAGAATTAAGCCTCTATTGCCTCCTCCCGCGAAAAAACGGCACCAAAACGGTGTCGTTTTCATTTCAAAACTTGAATCAGCGATGATGCAACAATCTGAATCATGGATTACTAGATTTCACACTTAAAAGTAGCGAATTTCCTTGTATTGCGCATTACAAAAATTGACATTCTGCATGAAAATAAGTAGTATAATTAGAAACATTTATGCTATAAAAGTGCCTTTCTCATCCCCCTCTTTTTAAATTCCTGATACTACCTAATTTTAAGGAGTGAAATGCTATGTGCGCACGAACGCTAAAAGCGAATACAAGGAATGTAGTCAGCAACTATTGCAAATGGATTGCAGTTGGTATGATTTTAACTTTCACGGGATGCCCGCTTGCATCCGCCGCTCCTTCACCCTCATCCTCTAGTAAAACTAGTGACCCCGCCTCCTCTCTAGTCACATTTCAATTGCAAGAGGCTACGATTGCTCAAATGCAGGAAGCGATGAAGTCAGGAGCACTGTCAAGTGTCGAGCTCACCGCCCTGTACCTTAACCGGGTATATGCCTATGATTCTAGTGGCATTCGACTAAATTCCATCCCCGTTCTGAACCCCGACGTACTAAAAGAAGCTGCTCAGGCTGATCAACTTAGGGCGCAAGGTATTAAAACCGGGCCTCTGCAAGGCATCCCCTACACGGTTAAAGACAGTTACAAGGTTAAGGGACTCACTGTCGCTTCTGGATCTCCGGCTTTCAAAAACCTGATGGCAAAAGAGGATGCCTTTACAGTAGAGAAGATACGTAAATCCGGTGGGGTGCTCATTGGTAAAACCAACATGCCGCCAATGGCAGCAGGGGGAATGCAAAGAGGTGTTTATGGCCGTGCTGAAAGTCCGTACAATCCAAATTATTTGGCTGCAGCCTGGTACTCCGGCTCCTCAAACGGATCTGGTGTATCAACAGCCGCCAACCTCGCTGCCTTCGGCATGGGGGAAGAAACGGTATCCTCTGGAAGATCACCAGCATCGAACAATGGTTTAATTGCCTACACGCCATCGCGAGGCCTAATCTCCATTCGGGGGAATTGGCCTCTCTTCCCTATACGGGATGTCGTTGTCCCACATACGAGGACTGTCGAGGACATGCTCCGCTTGCTTGACGTGATCGTTGTAGAAGATAAGATTACCAAGGGTGATTTCTGGCGAGAACAGAAAGCCGTTCGGCTCCCTTCTGTCAACAGTGTCCGTCCCAAGTCCTATTTAGAGCTACGAGACATTCAAGCTTTGCAAGGCAAACGCATTGGCGTTCCGAAAATCTATATCGGTAAGGACCATGAAACCTCAACTCCGATCAAATTCAGACCTTCGATACAGGCATTATGGGAAAAAGCTGTAAAGGATTTAACTGCTCTTGGAGCTGAGGTTGTGGAAGTTGACTTCCCCTTGCAGGCCAACAGCGAGAAGGACCGGGCAACAGCGAAAACACCTGAAGAACGTGGTTTAATGCCGGCAAAGTGGGCTGAAAAGGAATTCGGGCTGCTTAATCCCTATGCAGCTGAGGAATTCCTTAAAAGTGTGGACGATCCGAATTTCCCGTCATGGGCTAATATAGACCCTGCAACCGTCTTCCCGAATCCACCCGGTTCGGTAGATGCCAAACGTGGCAGAGATCTTGGCCACTATGACATATTTATTGAAACCATAAAGAAAGGCGTCACCCCTTACGAACAAATTCCTCAGTTTCAAGAAGGACTACGGGGGCTTGAAAATGTACGAAAGATTGATTTTGAAAATTGGATGAAGCAAAACAACCTTGATTTTATTGTATTCCCGGCAAATTCGAATATCGGTAAAGCTGACTCCGATGTGAATGAAACATCCTATGAGGAGGCTTGGGAGAATGGCAACTATTTCTCCAATACGAATTTTATTCTACGCGAGTACGGGATCCCAAGTGTGTCTGTGAGTATGGGCGCTATGAAGGATACCGGAATGCCCGTTAATCTGACAATGGCAGGTGCCGCATACAGCGATAACGACCTGCTTCGTTACGCTTATTCCTATGAGCAGGCTACCAAAAACCGTCCTATTGCAGCACGCACGCCAGCGCTTGAGGATGAAACCTTTTCCTATAACCCGCAAACTTCTCTCCCACCCTCTAAACGCAAGGAAACAGGAACCCCTGAACTTAAGTTGTATGCTTCAATCACGGATGATGTTCTCGCTTTGGAAGGTTCAGTCACAGATCAAAGCGATATCGCACAGCTTAAAGTTTATGTCAATGGCATTCGTGTCGTTATTACAGAAGATAAAACCAATTGGTCAGCAACGCTTCCAACTACTAAATATAAACAGGATGGTGCCTCCCAGGCCGATACGCTGCATATTCTCGTGCTGGCTAAAGATATTTACGGAAATACCTCTGCTCAAGTCAAGTCTGTCACTTTACCCCAATAACGTAGGACATCATAGAAATCACTTTTGGATTTTGTTGAATAAAAACACTTCGGTGTGTCTTCCTCTGCATGCACGCATAAATTAGATGATCATAAATAATCACACAGCAGCACAAGAGATTTAGATCGGATCAGCTATGTATAAATCATTGTGTTGATCGCAGCAAGGGAAACCATTGATAACTCCTAAAGGCTCCTGATTATTATTACACATTAAATAATGTGTTTTTTCGATCATCAAATAAATAAGTTCTTAAATTATTCTCCCCAAAAATTAAAATCAGTTGATATTTTGGGGGGGTACTTTGTGTCATGGATAAAAGGACGACAGGATAATCGCCCTTTTATCCATGACAGGTTGCATTTAATACCGTCCATTATGACAGAGGCTATTACTTAGCGTATTCAGCCATTACAATATTTCGATATACCCTTCGGTTCCATGCACGCGAATTCGTTGCCCATCTTTTATCAGTTTGGTCGCATTCTCCACTCCGACAACGGCTGGCAAGCCATATTCACGTGCGATAACGGCTCCATGGGTCATCAGTCCACCCACCTCCGTAACCAAGCCTTTTATGGATAAAAACAATGGAGTCCAGCTAGGATCGGTAAAGGCGGTGACTAGTATATCGCCATCTTCCAGATCAGCCCCTTCTATATTCAGGATCACACGTGCCCGCCCCTCTACAATACCCGAAGAAACAGCGAGGCCTACAATAGCTTCGGCAGGGATATTTTCTCGTTTGTACTGACCCGTAATGATTTCGCCATCAGACGTGATAACACGTGGCGGAGTTAGTTTTTCATATAATCTGTACTCATCTTTTCGTTTGTCGATGACCTGGTAATCCAGTTTATTTGTGCGTATGGTTTCCTGCAATTCTTCAAAAGCGAGATAGTAAATATCTTCTTTTTCATGAAGAACGTTGGCTTGTACGAGTCGTTCCGCTTCCTTTAGTAAAGCCTGTTTATAAATAAAGTAGCGACTAACAATGTCGTATTTCGGATATTCACGATAACCGATGAAGTTCCGGATCAGGTCGATCATTTGTTTTGTCTCTTCGGCTTTTTGTTCACCACCCGGTAATTGTTTCAATCGGGCTAATAAGTCCTGTTCTTTGTTCAAAGCTTCCTGTCGCCCTTGCTCAAACTTTCGTTTACTGGCGCCAGGATCAAGGTTTTTGATGTTACTGAGGATCATAGGTACCAGTGTACTTGGTTTTTCACTCCAGCGTGTTCTTGTAATATCGATCTCCCCGGCACATCGCATTCCATATTTGTCGAGATAAACAGCAATAGCATCACGCACCTGCTGCCCACCTTCGAATTGAACCAGTTCATCCAAAAAGTTATCATCCTTTACCTGTTGTAAATACTCAATTATTTCCGGATAGGGACGAATCACATCTGCAACATCCAGTAGCTCCATACCCATTTCCGAAGTGACGTTGTTAGGTACAGATAGGGAAAGTGTGTCTGCTACGTTTTTTTCACCTAACCATTCATTCATTTTTTCATTGATCCATGCTGAAGCATGCATGGCGGCCATAATCACATTCAAATTTTTCAGTTCTGACGCTCGCTGCCTCCGTTGCTGCATATCTTCCAGGATACAATCAAATACATCCAATCCTGATTTCGTTTGGATATTATGTTTTAATGCTGATAACGATGTCTCACTACTCTTAATCAAAACAGCAACAATTTCCGGGTCTTTTCCTGCTTCTTCCAGAATATCCGCAGACGACATACCCTTATGGCTTTTAACGGGCCCCGGTTCGCTTGTGTCATATGGGTCCGATTTTATAAAATCTCCCCGCTCTATGATGGTAATAAGCGCGTCTTTTATGAGCGGATCGGAGTGCCCTAGAACATCCAATAAATTTTGCCTGCCAGCCGGTGAAGCCAGGCCCATCGTGATATCCACAAACAGCCTTCCGCCACCAGTTCTAAACATGGGCGTGGCACCTGTTAATATCCAAACAGATATCCCCAGTGGTTTAATAGGATCAGTCATCATTTGCTGATGGCCGACAGATACATACACGTGATTCTCCTGGTCATTTGCTTCAGGAATGGGATATAAAGTGGTGATCGGCCGGCTCTGGACAATATAAAATGTATCATCAGCCAAACACCATTCGATGTCTTGGGGGCAGCCGAAGTGTTCTTCGATCTGTCTTCCAATTCGTGCCAGTTGTAAAATTTGTTGTTCTGTAAGGGTTTGAGTCCTTTGCTGATCGAGATCGATTTGTTGAGTCTCTGTTCCGCCTTCTCTTCGTCCATAGATAGCCAATTTTTTGGTTGCTATCCTCTTATCGACGATTTCCCCTTCCTGTACTTGATAACAATCGGCAGAGACTAAGCCAGAGACCAGTGCTTCTCCAAGTCCGAAACTGGCATCGATAGAGAGCAGCTTTCGGTTGCAAGTGATGGGATCAGCGGTAAATAAAATCCCTGAAGCCTGTGGGAACACCATTCTTTGAACGATAACAGATAAATAAACTTGGCTGTGATCAAATCCATTCTGCATTCGGTAAATTACCGCGCGTTCCGTAAATAAAGAAGCCCAACATTTGCGGATATGCTCCAAGATGGATTCTTTGCCGATAATATTTAAATAAGTGTCTTGTTGACCAGCAAAAGAAGCATGCGGCAAATCCTCAGCGGTCGCACTAGAACGCACGGCATAAGCATATTCATCGCCAAACTGGGAGAGATAGTGAGCAACTGCTTTCACAACATCGGAAGGAATGGCTACTTCCATAATGGCCTGTCGAATCTTCTTGCTGATTTCATAAATTTGTTCTCGATCTTCTACTTTAAGCGTAGTTAGCCGATCCAACAAAGCATGAATCATTTCGTTTTGTTCGATGGCTTTTTGATATCCCACTGTTGTAACACAAAACCCTTCTGGCACTTGTATTCCTTCCATTTTGGTTAATGCCCCTAAGTGTAGCCCTTTTCCACCAACAAGCAAAAGCTGAGTGTTATCCATTTCTTGAAAATCGAGAACCAGTGAATTCATTCAACATCTCTCCTAACCATTAAATTGAGAAAAAAACATTTGACAAGAGTTTAGCGGCATGGTAAGATTTAATTGTAAGATGTGTTATTTATGTCTACTACATCTTTATAAAAGATAATCTGATTATATCATCGTGTCTGTTTTATATGCAATATAAAAGAACCTGATAAAACTATCCAGGTTCTTTTTTGATTTCCGCTATCACTTCTTAAAATAAAAAAAGCCGCGATTTCGCAGCAATGAATGGGATGAAATTCTTATTACCCGACAGGTGCTGCATGACAAGAATATTATCTCATTCCAAATCGATCTACCTTACAACACCTGCTTTGCTCGATCAAACAAATTCCGATAGAAAACCTGTCCACGAGTAGACTTCTTCGAATTGTTGGATACGCTTCAAAATACGTTTGTTCCCTTTGCTAAATTTACTTTCACTTACGTTTGTTCTAGCTTTGCAAAAGCCGGTACAGCAGCGCCTCTCCCTTATTCTCAAACGTTCGCTGTGTTTCCAGAAATTCAGGCACCTCTAGCAGCCGAGAGGGTCTGTACCCGGGGCCACCACAGCCGCAGGAGTGGTAAGTGTATCCTTGTTGATATAGTAGCTCTACCTTTTTCCACTGTTTGATATCCGTTTGCTTCGGGGCCTGAAAATCATGACCCATGTCATGCATGGATGCCTGGCATTGCGGACAGACATGGACAATCCGTTCATATTCATCCTTCGGCATTTCAAACCGTGATGTCTGCTTATATACTTTCCTGCAGGTAAAGCAGGCAAAGATATCTTTATATGGGCCGCATATTGCATATCTACACATACGGTTACCCCCTTTATAATCTAGAATTGGTCTGGCATTTTTCACTTAAATCATAGAAATATTTCAGTATTTTTTCAATTGACATGTATACAAGTCTGAAAACTCCTGTGAGAATTCCTCCAGTTTGGCCACCGCCTGACGGTAAATAACAATACTCACGAGCAAAAACGGAATGACAAAGGCCAGCTCGTTTCCGCCCATAAATTTTGCTGCAGTCTCGCATTTCTTACTCGCTCTTTCACCGATATATCCAACTCGTAGAACAGCCTCCATGACTCCCCCACTTCCTCAATATTCATACAAGTTAATTTAAGCTAGCCGCCTTATTTCTTGATATAATCAGCGAACTTCCGAAGAAAATCGAGCGAATGGATATCCTCTCTAAGATGATGATGAACCAGATCATCCATTTTGGTTGTTTCCTTATTCAGCATGTATTCAAGCATAGCTTGGTGCTCATGCCAGATGCCCATCAGCTTCCCTGTTTCCAGCATATGCAGCTTGCGATATCTGATATAGTGAACATTTGACTGCTGAATGAGCTGCCAAAGAAACTCCCGCCCCACCAATTGGAACATGGTTTGGTGGAACTGATCATCCAAACTGAGAAATTGATCCGTCGCATGATCTTCTTCGATCACAGCTCTCTGTCTGTCCAGAATATCGCTCAGCTCCTGCACATCGCTTAATGTAATTTGCGAAGAAAGCTCCTTCATAATCTCCTTTTCCAATGCGCTTCTTAAGTAAATAATTTGCTCAACGGACTCCAGATCAATATAGGACACAATGTTCCCCTTCTTGGGATAAATATCAATGTAGGACTCGAGCGCAAGCCACTTTAATACATCGCGTAGCGGAGTTCTGGACAGCTGGAAGCGTTCTGACAAAGTCGTCTCACTCAGTAGAGTACCCGGCTTTAAAGTCAGTGACAAAATATCATTTTTCAAAAGCTGCTTGATTTCTTCTTTCGTCAACATTTCATTCCTACCTTCACTTTATAAATCTAGAACTATTATAAAGCATTTTGAGGTGATAAATCCCTTTATAATTATCATTGACAAGAACAAACCCTATAATTTATGATCAACTCAATCTTGTATACAAGACAGACGAATATAATCAGGGAGGTATCGTTATGAATATGACCTGGAGATGGTATGGAGAAGGCAACGACAATATTACGCTGGACCATATCCGGCAAATTCCTGGAGTTATGGGCATTGTCTGGTCTTTACATGATAAGGTAGCTGGTGAAGTATGGGAAATGGAGCGAATTCAGGAGGTAGCTGATCAGATTACGAGCAAGGGCTTTAGTACGGCGGTCGTAGAAAGTGTAAATGTCCACGATGATATCAAAATCGGCCTACCATCCCGCGATCAATATATTGACATTTATATCGACACCATTCGAAAATTAGCCAAAGTGGGAGTTAAGGTGATTTGCTATAACTTTATGCCTGTCTTTGACTGGACCAGAACAGAGCTGTACAAGGAACTGCCTGACGGGTCCAATGCCCTCTTTTATGAAAAGGCTGCCATTACTGATGATCCCCGCCAAATGGTGGATCGGATTCTCAAGGGAGCTGGGAAGTTCACCATGCCTGGCTGGGAACCGGAACGGTTGGCGAGACTGGATGAACTTTTTGCTGCTTATGCGGATGTCACAGAAGACAAGTTGTTTGACAACCTAAAGTATTTTCTTGAGCGCATCATCCCGGTCTGCGAGGAGTCTGACATCAAGATGGCCATTCATCCTGATGATCCAGCATGGCCCATCTTCGGATTGCCGAGAATTGTCCGGAGTCGTGAGACCATCCGGCGCATCCTAGACGCAGTGAGCAGTCCATATAATGGTCTAACCTTCTGCACAGGCTCACTGGGAAGCAATCCTGAGAATGATTTGCCAGCCATGATTCGGGAGTTTCATGATCGTATTCATTTTGCGCATATTCGTAATGTCAAGGTGTTTGAGAATGGAGACTTTATTGAAGTGTCACATCGCGGGAAGGACGGAAGCGTCGATGTACCGGAAATAGTTAGAGCTTATCACGAGAACGGCTATCAGGGATATGTACGTCCAGATCACGGCAGACATCTATGGGGGGAAGAAAAGAATTGTCGGCCAGGCTATGGTTTGTATGACCGTGCACTGGGAGTTATGTACTTGCTTGGTGTCTGGGATAGTCTCTCTCAAGGCAAAGGAGTGAAATAAATGCTCCAACTTGACCGGAAAGGCCTTTTAGATAAGGCGGCCTGGGAAGCAGCAGGTATTGAATTGCCGAAATATGATCTGGAGCTTGTAGCCCATAACACCCGACTTAGACCGCAATGGGTGCATTTTGGCGCAGGCAATATTTTTCGAGGATTGATAGCCAATGCGCAGCAACAACTGCTGAATAACTTGAAAGCGGATACAGGTATTATTGCAGCCGAAGCCTTTGATTTTGAAATGATCGACAAAGCCTATAAGCCTTACGACAATTTAACCTTACTGGTGTTGATGAGTGCAGACGGAAGATTTCACAAGAGCGTGGTCGCAAGCATCGTTGAGGAAATCGCGGCAGAGCAGAATCGTCCAGACGACTACCTCCGTCTGATTGAAATATTTGAGAATCCGTCCCTGCAGATGGCCAGCTTTACTGTCACGGAAAAAGGATACGCTCTGACCGGGCCCGACGGCAAGTATCTGGCTGTTGTAGAGAGGGATTTGATGAATGGCCCTGAACAACCAGCGCATGTGATGAGCATAGCTACTTCGCTTGCCTATCGGCGTTATCTAAAGGGGCGACTTCCAATGACTTTTGTGAGCATGGATAATTGCTCCCATAACGGCGATCTGTTAAAGGATAGTATGATTGCCATCGCCAAGGAGTGGACTCGCAGAGGCCTGGTAAAGGAAGGATTTGCAGACTATCTGCAGAATGAGGAGAAAATAACCTTCCCCCTGACCATGATCGACAAAATTACCCCCCGCCCTTCCTTGCAAGTACAGTCTGCTCTTCAGGAACTGGGGTTAGCCGACATGGAGTTAATCGTTACCTCCAGGCATACGTATACGGCTCCCTTTGTCAATGCTGAGGTTAGCGAGTATTTGGTCATTGAAGACAAGTTTACGAACGGGAGACCTGCACTAGAGGAAGCTGGTATCATTTTCACGAATCGGGATACAGTGGACAAAGTGGAGAAGATGAAAGTCACTACCTGTCTCAATCCGCTGCATACAGCGCTGGCGCTAGCTGGGTGTCTGCTTGGGTATGAGCTTATTGCAGATGAAATGAAGGATCACACATTACGTCGTCTGGTGGAAACTATCGGCTACAAGGAAGGGTTGCCTGTTGTAGTTGATCCCGGTATTATTCAACCGAAACCATTTATTGACGAGGTATTGCAGGAACGCTTCGCCAATCCCTATATTCCGGATACGCCACAGCGGATTGCAACAGATACCTCTCAAAAGATGAGCATCCGTTTTGGTGAAACCATAAAGTCTTATGTTGGCACAGTAGGACTTGATCCTGCGAACTTGACTGCTATTCCCTTGACCATTGCGATCTGGTGTCGCTATTTGCTGGGAGTGGATGATCAAGGAGAACCCTTCACACTCAGTCCGGACCCGTTACTGGATACGTTGCAGGGATATTTGAAAAATACGAAGCTGGGCGATCAGACCTCCAAGGTTCGCTGCCTCCTCGAAGATGACAAACTGTTCGGTGTCCGATTATATGAAATTGGTCTGGGCGACAAGATTGAAGCCATGTTTCATGAAATGCTGGCAGGTCCCGGAGCAGTCCGAAGTACGATAGAGAAGTATGTGAACTAGAACTTACTTAGAAGGTCACAATCACTTTGCCCTGGGAGTGGCCCGTCGACACATTAATCAGCGCCTTGTTAATGTCACCAAACGTATAAGTTGAATCTATAGAGGGCTTTATATTTTCTTTTTCAACAAGTTTAGTGATTTCTTGTAATTGACTTCCATTGGCTTGCACAAATAAAAAACGATATTCATTTTGATTCTTGCGCGCTAAAGAATCTAAGCGAGCACCCACCAGACCAAATAATGCTTTTTTCCACAGGGGAAAACGATTGTCAACCGCAAAGCGATAATTAGGTCCGGCTTTCAATGATACCAATTTCCCTTGTGGTTTTAAAATACCCAGTTCAGCTTTGATCTCTTTAGTACCCAAGGTGTCGATCACATAATCGATATCGGACAGTATGTTAGCATAATTCTCTGCCTTATAATTTATGAACTGATCAGCCCCGATCGACAGTATACGTGATCTGCCTCTTTCACTTCCACTTGTAATAACAAATAACCCCAGTGATTTGGCAATGGGGATTGCCATAGCGCCAAATCCTCCGGTTCCTCCAGGAATGAATAGCTTTTTATTCGGCTGGACATGGAGTACATCGTGCAATGCTTGATAAGCAGTCAAGGCAGTAAGGGGTACAGCAGCAGCTTCAATAACGCCAGACAGTTCATTCCCTAAAGTTAATGGCAACTTATAGTCAGCAATCATCCGAACACTACCATTCAAATTTAGGATATCCAGTGGATTTACACCTGCTGCCTTTACTTTGACAAGCACCTCATGGTTGTTGATCTGTGGCATGTCAACATCATTTAACTCCACTTGGATTTTTTTTGAATATTTCTGTATTTGTGCTGCTCTCATATTCATCCTCTTCCTTTGCTAATTTGGAGATAGCATAACCATGAAACTATTGGCTAAAAACATGGCGTACAATTTACGGTTGTACGCCATGTTCCACTCTTTTGCTATTGTAGTCCCTCTTGCGATTCTAATTCTCGTATCGTCGGATAGTCCGTGTAACCTTTACTCCCCAGACCAAAGTAACCTTTTTCCATCCTTCAATATGTTTATCCGTATAAATCCCAGGTGTCCATAAGTACCCTTGACCATCATCAGAAGGTTGTGTACCCTCCGTAATAATGAGTCCCATTGATGCACGCTGAGCATAATAAAGAGATGTTAGCTCTCCCGGTGTGCCATCTTCTTGCGATCTGCTACGTGTCATTGGTGCCATTGCTAAACGATGTGGCAGCTCCATTTTTCCAATCTTCGTTTTACTCCACAACTTTTTCATTGGATACTCTCCTCTTTCAATAAACTCAACAGATCTATAAATTGAATTTAAAATTCTGAAATGATCGGATATATTTGACCTCTGAGATTGAAATTATAGTTCTGGTCTACAATCCCTACCCCTTCGTTGCTGTCATAAAGATCCACCATGAAGCCCGCCATTTGTTTGGCAGTGTGGTACTTAGGCATGTTTGCTTTATAATCAAAATCTTCTGCATCTAATGATTTCTTCACAAATTCCGTTTCTGTTATAGCTGGTGCTAAAACCTTTGCCTTTAGTTTTGCACCTTTTATTTCTAGTTCTTTTGCAAGTCCTTCTGTGAAGGCACTAACGTAATACTTAGATGCAGAATAAGTAACACTCCCAACAGCAATGGCATATCCAAGTCCAGATGAAACGTTAATTAACTGAGTTCCTTCTACATCAGCATAATCTCGTACATATAGTGTAGAAAGGATGGTCAAAGCTTCGATATTAACACGTAACATGGTTTCAACTTTATCTAAATTCTGTTCTGCTACAAAAGAAGATTCACCGAGTCCCGCATTGTTTATCCAGGTCTCAATTTGGTATTCCTTTAAATCGTTATATAGTGTGTAGGCTTGATCTGTAACAGACAGGTCACTTGTATGAACAATAACATTTACATTAGGGTCAATATTGTGAATTGCTGATTTGAGTTCTTCTAATTTATCAAATCTTCTAGCTACCAAGATTAGGTTTTTGCCACGTGCCGCAAATGCCAATGACGTTTCATATCCAATCCCCGAGCTTGCTCCTGTAATAACTGTATACTTCATAATATTCTCTCCTTCATAACATGCATATTAGTGTAAATAAGTTTTAAAGACGATTTTAGAACGACCATTCTTATTAGGGTAAAAAAAACAGTTAGATCTGACTTGCTATTAGCATATCAATTTTAGAACGAACAATAAAGAATTTTTTCGTGGCTAAGAATTGTAATTTTGGAGCGGTATTCCTTGACATGTTTGAGGCGTAAGATACAAGTTCTTTCTTATGTTAGAGGGACAAGAAAAAACTTGTATCACGGAAACAAACAGTCCTCCATTGAGGTAACTCCTTTTGCCTGTCATGCTGTAATTTCACTTTTAATCTAAAGCGGTCAGTGTCATATCAATAATATTCTTTAATTTTTGCTGATCCGTTGTTGTCTTAACCAACGTACGTAGCCCTAACCACGCATTCATTAAATAATGAGAAATAACTACAGGATCCAAGTCAGCCTTGAATTCACCCGATTGTTGACCCTTCAGAACAAGGTTAGTCAAGAGTTCCTCAGTTCGCGAATAACTTTCATCAACTAAGGATGCAACTTCAGGATCCAACACGCCGAGTTCCACACCTGAATTCACGAGAAAACACCCTAGAGGTTCTCCTTCGTTTCTTACTGTCGCCTCAAACAACTCCCGAATTGATTCTTTGATCGGTTTTTGTTTTTCAATCAGAAACCTCATTTTGCTGGTCTGCTTCGTTTCATATCGTTCGAGAGCTTTCATAAATAAGGCATGCTTATCCCCAAAGGTATCATAGATACTTCTTCGGTGAATGCCCATAAACTCAACCAAATCTTGCATTGAAGTTTTCTCATATCCTTGTGCCCAAAACAGGTGTATCGCTTTATCTAATACTTCATTAACTTCAAATTCTTTTGATCTTGCCATCGTAATCACCTCGAATAATCATTATACAATTTAGTGAAGGATCGGCAAACTAGATTTAAAATATGTGAATACATTACAGCTATGAGGTCTGTCTTATATATTTAACCCAGGATTCTTCGTTTGTCTGCTTGTAACCAATCAGGCGTCCATCCTTTTTCCAGGGCATCCAGGGTTACTCCTGGCGGAACGATAGCATCTATCGCATCCAGAATATCAGTGCTTAATCGAATGTCACTGCCTTTTAACGTTTCACGTAGTTGCTCAATTGTTCTTGCCCCCACTATAGCAGAAGTAACTGACGAATGAGCTTGTGTAAATGCCATGGCAAGATGAGGCAAAGTTAATCCTGCTTCATTTGCAAGGGTTTGGAGCTTAGCAACGGCTTCGAACTTGGTTCGGTTTTCTTCTCGATTTGGGTCTACAACAGTTGAAAGTTTCCCTAGAGAACTCGCTGCTCTTGAATCTGGGGCAACCGCTTCTCCTGAGCGGTATTTTCCCGTTAGTAGACCACCCGAAAGTGGGCTCCAAACCATTACGCCCATTCCATATTTTGCAGTTGCAGCAAGCAAATCGAATTCGATACTCCGATTCACAATGGAATATGGGGCTTGCTCGGATACAAAGCGTGCTGTATTTTTACGTTCGCTAGTCCACTGTGCTTCGGTCACTTGCCATGCCTGAAAATTGGATGTACCAATATAGCGAATCTTCCCTTCACGAACCAGGTCCGTAAGTGCGTCAAGACTCTCTTCAATATCGGTATGGATATCTGGCTGATGTAGTTGGTACAAATCGATATAGTCCGTTTGCAACCTTCTCAAGCTTCCCTCTACTGCACGCTTAATCCAATATTTAGAGTTACCGGATTGATTAAGCCCACTGTCCATGGGCATTCCGCCTTTCGTGGCCAGTATAACATCCTGTCTGCGTCCTTTTAGGATCTGACCCAGAATTTCTTCGGATTGACCACTTGAATAGACATCCGCTGTATCGATCAGATTAATGCCTCCAGCCAAAGCCTCATCTAACATGACTGCAGCTTCTTTCTCCGTATTGTTGCCCCAAAAACCAAAAGTACCTGTACCTAATACAAAACTGCTTATTTTAAGGCCTGTATTTCCTAATACACGATATTCCATGTTCAATCCATCCCTTCTCCATCTATTATATTAAGAATGATCATTCTAATATTCGTAGAAGAGCTCCACGGCAAGATCTCACACTCACACCACTCCCCATAACTTTTGGCTTCTTATCCGTGTACTCCTCCCACGCCAACAATATAACATATCTAGAACGACCGGTAAAGAATGATTTTATACCCGCAATTAAAATCCTTCCTGAAAATGAACTAAGAAGACTCCAAGCCCCGGTCAAAACGGAGCTGGAGTCTTCTTTTTAATAGAAATGAACATTCAAAGCGGGATGTAAAATTTACATTATTTTACACATCTAACGTATACAAGGGCAGGTTTTCCGGTAAAGCCGCCGGGCGCTGACATGTGCTCTGCATCGTATAAAAGGTCTGCTGATCGGAAGAATCATGGAACGCCCACATCGCTTCCAGCACATGGTAGGCCAGTTCTCCACTAGCGCGGTGAGGCCGTCCGCTGCGGATAGCGTAGGCCATATCGGCAACACCGATGCCCCGTGTATTCTCCTGGTATCCTGGCAGCAGCGGTACCTCTGTCCATTCTTGCTCGCCTAGCAGCCTATAGCGAACTGGCCCTCCGAACGTGTTCGGGTCAGGCACCTGCAGCGTGCCATGAGTACCGTAAACCTCAATCGGTGGCAGAGTGCTTCCACCAAAGATGTCAAAGCTGGTAATCAGCGTACCGACAGCTCCCTGCTTAAAGCGCAGCAACCCGGCCACATGGGTCGGAATATCGACTGGGATAGTCTGGCCTTTCTTTTTCTCGCTCGTAATCGTTCGCTGGTCCATCGCCTTGCCTGTCATGCCCGAAATGGCAGCAATCGGACCCAGCATTTGCACCAGAGCCGTCAAATAATAAGGGCCCATATCAAACATTGGACCGCCGCCGACTGCATAATAAAATTCAGGATCAGGATGCCAATGTTCATGTCCACGGCTCATCAT
>RCUE01000283.1_pt1 | contig 15320 bp, 14 predicted proteins | sample 2166111 | NCBI WGS metagenome assembly RCUE01 (sample SAMN09930795, study PRJNA488358) | compost metagenome | feature: garden; material: soil; isolation source: compost soil in phenylacetonitrile-enriched culture | place: Germany: Experimental Botanical Garden Goettingen | collected 2016-01-27 | reverse complement strand
GAGGAAACCCGAAAGCAGACCTTAGAAACTCATATTCATAGTAGTTATAAGGAGTTGTCTCTGCTCTTTTTATTAAGAGCTTTAAGAAATGATTGATGACCTTGTCGATCTCTTGTTCGGTAGCATATTGGGCCAGTCCATGGATCGTGAGTAGTTTCATATCTAAGTATCGTTCTTTTTTAAATGCTTTCTGAAAAAAATCTTTCAACTCTAATTCCTTGCATTGGATGAGACCTCTCAGAATTTTACTTCGCCATGCGGCATTCTTAGATTTAAAATACAAGATTTCTATTAAGTCTGCCTCTTCTTTTGTTAAAAACTCATAGACTACATCATCTAATGCGCTCATAAACCTAGGATCATTTTCGCGAATCGGCGCAGTTGTGAGGTACTTAATCGATTCCTTGTGAAGCTCTTGATTATTTAAAGACATAGCGCATGCCCCTTTATAAACTTATTCATATGAATGCTACATTTAGATACAAATCCATTAAGACAATAACAGATTGTAGAGTTAGCTTCAGCAAATCACTGTGACGGCCAATTTTGCCTCTGAAGCTACAAATCATATTTCCTCTAAACCTAACGTTATTCAGGAACTTTATATTTCTATAAGCATACGCTATAAAAATTTCGCCCTACTTATGATACGGTTCACCTCATTGGTTGTTTCGGCAACGGGAAAAAGCCGCTCATATAAAAGCGACTTCTTTAGCAAATATGAACCTCTATGTTTTTGGAACATTTAGTGCCGATCATCATCTGGATCATAATCATCATAGCCTGAATCCTCGTAATAATCGTCATCTTGTTCTGGTTCATCAGGCTCATAGTCATTGTAATCTGGCTCTTGTACTTCTTCCTCATCTTCTTCACGTGGATCACTGGCTTTTTCAACATCGATATTATCAAAATCAATTGCTCCTAAATCAACCTTAATAGTTTTATAATTAGTCTCATTTTCTCCTTGCTCTACTTCGATATTGAATTGTAAGGTCATATTAACTGTTGCAGAACCAGAGAATTCAAAATCTTCTCCACCTGAATGTATTACATAATCATAATAACATTGAAAACTAACACTAGCTTCCGCAAGCATACAATCTTCTTCTTCGTCTTCATAAGAAATAGCATTTATATCTATAGATTCGATTGTATCAAGCCTTATATAATCAGCATCGGCATAGCCCTTCAATTCATCATTCAACTCGTCTTCAATGTGAGAGCGCAAATCGCTATTCATTTTTATCTCAATAGCATTAACAAGCTCTTCATCTTTTTCTAAATTATCTAGCAAAAAACTTAGATCTTTATTAAAACATAAAGATCCATGCCTAATTAAATCCTCTAACAAGATTATATCAAACTCGCTTCCTGGACACTCTCTTTTTACCTCTTGTTTAAGCTCTGTTCGAACCATTCCAGTATTTTGATCGAACCAGTCCGACTTACCATCTCGAGTTATAAATATAAAAGATCTTTTTTTCGATTTTGGTAAGTACTTGAGAATCTGTTTCCATACTATTAAATCCCCATATTTATTCACCTTTTTATTCTTATCTTTATCTCCAGGAGGAATATTTTTTTCATATCGATCTACTCCTTCTACTTCTATAGCTTTAATTTCACTTTCTGAGAATCCTTCTCCTACATTAGAGAAAATTTGTTTATAAAACAACCCTATAATTCCAGATTTTATAAATTCTCTATTTGTTTCACTTAATTGCGAACCTTTTTGACTGAATTCTTGTAATGTTTCAATAAACATTCTATCAATGTTTAAGTTAAACAAAACTTCTGAAAGTAAGGAAAAGCCTGAACTTTCTAATTTTGACCGTTCAGAATCAATACTATTTTTTAGTCGAGTTATACTTTCATTTAGGTTTTTTTGGAAACCTTTTATACTACTCATTCCAGTAAGGCTATCTTTTTTATTGTTAGTTTCAAATTCTTCTTTTACCTTTTGTGGAATCCAAATGCTATCTTTTTTAAACATAAATATATCAATTAATTCTTTTGCATACTCTGAGTGACATTGTCTCAAAAATAACAAGGTACTTGTATCTAATGCAATTTCCGAATTGTCCCAATGGTATTTAAGCCGCTCTTCATTAATTCTCATTCATCCTAACACCTCTTTTACTTAAATATTTATCTTAGGATATCACACAAGCAAGTTACTAAGAAGTGACTTTGACTTTGCCCCTTTACTTTTTTTGATTTCAATAAAAAATAAACCCGAGAGCCTTTGATCCAAAAACCAGCTCTAGGGAGGTGAAAAAATGACCCCTAATATGGATGCTTACGAAAAGCTTGTCAAACGTGTCTGGACCTGCGAGGAGACCAGCAATACAATCTTGTATCTGCTCTTCCAACGTGGAAATGCGATCATCCTCTAGACTTGTCGGGAGATTCTGGCGGCGATGCAGCAGTTCCGCGAGAATCCCCAGAACGACTTCATTAATTTTCGCTTGGAGAAGTCGATGTTTTCCTATCAGAATGCTGAGCAACAACGTGGAAGGGAGACCGTCGAAGGGTAAGAGGACCCGATGCCCCACCGCCTATTTATTCTAGCTCTCTTCCCACCCGAATACCGTCTGCATCACCTTAAGCGCTATTGTATGATCTGATGAGGGACGTTCGGTTAGCAGGCGGTGAATTTTGGCCAGTTCGTCGTCGGTTCACGCTCCCGATAGTAAAAGGGAACAGGAAAAGCGACCCGACGATATGGTGTTTACATGGCTAAGAAGCCCTGACCAATACTTTTCTCTAGCTTTGATTGGGAAGCGATGCAGAACATATCTCTACCGCTATGATTTACTTCTTTATGGAGTCCGATACGGATCTTATGTATACACGCACAGCACTGTTGGCTCTTTTTGCAAACGAAAACGACTGGTCGGATGAAAATCTTACAGATCAAGCAACGGCTTGGATCGTCCAATGTATCAACGCTACTCCAGCCGGAAACATGTCTGAAATTGGATTAGGTCAGGGAGGTGAGGAAATGTCCGATAGTGTGGATATTAACGAACAATTCGTACTGGAAGAAGATGAACTGATTAAGCGTATTTTTACATGCACCGAAACATCAGCTATGGTATTGTACCTGTTTTATGAGAAGGGCCAAACGATGGATGCCATGACGGTCGAGGGTATCCTGAGTTCCATCCACAATATACAGCAAGACTTAGAGACAGAATTGCTACACCTGAGAATCGAAAAGACCATATTAGCTACACGCAACAAAAAAGAGTTCAAATCCAAGAAGAAGGATTAAGAACCCAAAGCAACAACAAAGCCTCAATCGACTGGATTGAGGCTAGTTGTATTTGGACAGTTCCCAATTGAATATGTTCTTTATAACGTGTAAAACCATAGCCTTATCCTGCTCGGAACGGGAAGATAACAGTTCATTGATCTGTCCCAGTTCATCCTGCTGATCTACCGGGTCAATGTAACGGAATAAATGCTCCATAGATATGCCCAAGCCAACTACGATTTTTTCCAGACTCTCAATGGTCACATTCTTTTCGCCACGTTCCACCTGACCAATGTAATTGGTATGTAGACCTGACAGTTCCCCAAGCTCTTCTTGGCTTAATTGCTTTTCTTTTCGAATCTGACGGATACGATCTCCAAGTCTTATAATAAGCTCTGACATATAATGAAACCACCTCAACACAAGCTTATAGGAGGCAATCACTTTACTTAACACACTATAAATGTTACTTGACCTAATAAAAACATTTAATGATAATGTAATTAGGTAAAACCAATCAATCTAGGGGGATGAAATGTATGAGCCAACCGAATGGAGAAGAATTGGACCATAAAACTTATATTATGATTAACCACTCCAATGGAGCCAGAATTGAATGTACCCAAAAGTTTTTGTTCAAGTGGATTGCCAAAGGCTTTGAAATTGAAGAAATTCGAGGGATAAACTTGCATCCTTTCTACAGCGAAGGGGAGAAGCATGACAAAGATAAATAGGCTGATAATTTTGGTATTAGTATTGTTTGTTACGGGGTGCAACACAGCTCATGTTACTTCATCTGCTCCCACTTCTACACCTGCATCAGCCGATACAGTTTCCGATACAAATGAGACTCTAAAAGGAATTACGATTAGTGACTATTTCCCTAAAGATACCACCTACACAAGAACATATCATAGCATGATCGGTACAAATGGAAAGGCGCTTTACTCCATTACAGAATATACAGAATTTATCAGTTCGAACGAAGACTCGAAAAAGTACATTATTCATATATCGGATACAGAAATATCGAGTCATAAAGCTTCTGGTGAACATGCCATTGAATATACAGTCAGCAAAAATTTGATTCAACGCAATCATGGAATTTTCCTGTCCAACGAACAAGAGTGGAAGAACCAAGATAGTGTATTTCAAATTACAGGAAAAGGTATTAACATGTCTACAAAAGCGGGTTCCTTTTCAAACTGCATCGAGGTGACAGAACAAACATATAACGAGGGGAGACTTTCTGGGGCTAAGAAATCATACTATGCGCCTAATGTAGGACTAATCTTTTCCAAAATGAAGGCAGACTCTGATAACTACGTCCCTTATGAAGAATTGGTATCAAACACAAACTCGCAGCCTATACCGAATAAAGCATCTAAAGAAATTAGCACAAACATACAGCCGGGATATCAAATTCAAAACTCACCTGCGAAATCCGCACCTCCTAGTGAAGACGAAGCAGAGTCCAACCAAAATACCCCCCTCATTAATGCCGCTATTACAGGGGATGTGTCGATCATTCAATTACTGCTTGCACAGGGAGATGATCCAAACGGGACTAACGGCTTAAGCATTACTCCACTTATGGAAGCTGCACGAAATGGTCATTTCGGAGCTGTTAAGATGCTGCTTGAGGCTCATGCAAATGTAAATGCAACTGCTGCCAATGGGGAAACGGCTCTGATGTGGGCTGTCGATGGAGGATTTAAAGATATTGTTGATTTGCTCTTACAGCACGGAGCTAACCCGGATGTTCAAGGCGAATTTTATCGAACCGCTTTAATGTCGGCGGTAAAGAATGGCTTCACGGACATTGTAACTACCCTTTTAAAGGCCCATGCTGATCCAACATTGCAAGATGATTCTGAGGATGGCAAACACACAGCCCTACAATATGCAGAGCAGTCAGGCCATAAGGATATTGTTAAATTGCTCAAAAATGCTATGGACAAAAAATAACAAGTGGAGGTTCGCTATGTCTGATCCATCCGACTTTTTACAAAAGAAACGCCAAGCTCAACAATCTACAAGTGCAGATCATCATTATGGAACTGAGGTTCGAAAGGATATTCAGGCTTTGCAAGAATCTCTTCGGAAGTCGGATGGGCTGGAGGTTTCATCTCAACAGGCCCTACAAATTGCTGCCGACTTCTACAGAAAATATCCTGCCTTAATGGAGTACGTAGGAAGCAATGAGTACCTTTTCAGACACCGTAAAGTACAACTCAGTAAGGAAGCCAAGCCAATCAAAAAACTAGTCCCTACGGTTCAACGACAAATTACCAGCAAAGAAGGTCTTGAACCCCAAACAGAGTCTGATTATGACTTCCATAAAGATGTCCTAGAATAAATCACAGTCGATATAGATTTCCCCTTTTCTCCACCTAACATTAAATAGACCGTTCTCCGTCCGAGCTTGTTAATCAAGGTTTGTCTCTCACCTGCCAGTTCGAATGGAGATTTTGCATACACGATGCTACTGATGAAATCGGAAAGGGGATGAACCCCCATCAACTTTGTTTCAACGACTGATCATCCTCACCAGACCAAGAGTTTGGCTTCTGCATTTCCTCCAACAAAATATCAGCCAGCAGGCTAACAATGATATTGTACGCTGCTTGATTGTCATTAGTATTCAAAGTGCTACCTCCTTACTCGCTATATATTAATAAAGCGAGTAAGGGCAAAATTTACTCCTAAATTGGCCTTTTTGTTGAAATAGGTGAATTTAAGCGTTTTTTAAGTAGTCTTCTACTGCTTCTCTCCATTCAACTAATTGACCCAACAATTTTGTGTTCGATTCAACTTGACGAAATATTCCTTGATACTGTCTATATGTCTCATTCCACTTAGATTCATCATGATTAGAAAACCATTCTCTAAACTCGGGATGTGTCCAAAGATAGTAAGGGGAATAAGATTGCCAGTCTTTTCGCAATCTTGCCTGAGCATAATCATTTTTGAACTCACGTGCATCTGAAATTCCCGATGTTCGTTCCTTTATAGCTTCTATGCCTTGCACAATCTCATAATACATATTTTCCTGTTTAGTTCGTTTCTCCTTGGACATCAGACGCTTTAAAATTTGCCCCATTTCTTCATATTCCTCTCCTTTTTCTATATTTTCAGTATCACCGTTAGATGGGCCCTCTTCGCTGTTTTCATGGCGCTTCTCAAGAAATGGTTGAGCATCTCGAATCTGATCAAAGGATATATTCAATGTCCCAGTGGCCGGTTTATACAAACGTTTGATTTGATAAATGCCTTTTTCCAGTTTCCAAGTAATTAGCTGCTGATCTGTCAAATCATTAAGATATTCTTCCAATCTGGTTATCGCCCTTGGATGGTTTCGGTCATCTTTGCTATTAATCAGACTTAATAACTTGTCCTGACGTCGATAAAAATAATGGTTAGGCAATGACATAACGGTATAAAACAGATTTTTAGCTCCATTATTCAATTGGGCATATGGAAAATCTCTAATCACTATAAAGTTACCACACCGTATATTGTGCATAAAATATCTTCCCCAACCTGTGTTAAACAACAAAGCATATTCATTTACTCTTTTTCCACTGTCCGAACTGCCAATTCCCAGTTCAAATAAATGACCCTCAATGGAGCAAGAGTGGGAACCTTTTTCGTTCCTCACATGATATTGAGCTTTGATCTTAAGCTCCTCCAGCTTTTGCAGAGAATGGGTGATCTGACGGGTGGGCAGATCATGTCTGGACATCTGCAATAGTTCACGAATGCGACCGGGTGTAATCAAGATCAGCAATTGTTCATCCTCTAGAAGCTTATTTTTTGCATTTACAGAATCATAGCCGTTTTCAAATACATAATGAGTAATCACTGCCCGTAAAATATCCAAATCATTTTGAGTAATATCCTCAACAGTTCCCTTCACTGCTGGACGGTGAAGTGCAACCTTTGATTCATCGACTGCTTGATATTCGTTAACTGGAGGCAACGTTCCACATGATGACCTTCCCCGTAACCCACAGATACAGAGCGTGTCCACTGCCCTTTCACTGTACAGTACCCATGACGAATTCTCTTCTTCCTGCATGATTTTCCTCCAATCGACATGATTAAAAAACGCTCAATCCCCTCTCGCTTAATGTACTCTTTTTCCGTTTGTTGAAATTAAGCGGAAAAGCGAGTATATTAAGCGGATTATAGAGGGAATTGAGCGGAACGAAGAGGAAGTTAAGCGAACTTTCCCCTCAATAGATATACTGACGGGGCTCATGCTGACAGCCAAAAGAATTTAAAAAGAAACCTAAAAGAATAATTAAAAGAAATACTCAATACTCTTTGATACCCTGTATCTGCCGTTTCACGGCAGGGAGGGGCTGGCGCCCCTCTACATTTCAATATAACCTGTTATACTAGGACAGTATAAATCTTGAGGCCCTATTAGTCTTCGACACGTTTTATTCCCATATTACTATGCCAGTTATCTAAATCTTTATATAAATGCATATGATCTGGTTCTCCTTCGCCTAAATATATGCCACTTATTGGAACTCCGGATTTTGCATATTCTCCGGGTATCTCCCCAATAGGGAGAGCCTGCCCGTAAAATCCTCCGCTCATCTGCATACTATAACTTTCAGTAATCCATCTTATTCTATCCACGCAATACTCCTCAACAATATCAATCATCAACTGGTTATCTAACCATGCCAAATAATACTCGCAATAAGGTTGATTTATATATATGGCACTCTCGGATTTAGGTAATTCATTTTTATATAAACGTGCGTTATTAGACCACGCCAACCCTACATAACTTAGTTTTACAGGTACAGGCAATATAGGACTCAATGGTCCGTGCCCCCACTCTTCACCTGGTAATTGCTGTTTCCACTGTTTGAATGGTAGATCAAAGCAGATCCATGTATTTGAAGGTAAATTAATAGTATTTTTCACTTGAAGTCCTCCCCAAAATTAAATTACAATAGCTTATACACAGTAGCAGCATCGTCATGCTTGCAGTCCACATCAGTTATCCTCCGGAAGACATCCTTATTATTACACACTTCCAAAACCAGCATCTGGCTCAAATAAGCCGTATTTAGCCAAATAACGCCTTCTAGCTAAATTAGCTCCATAAGTCTATATGAAGAACTGCTAACTTTCCTATACACCTCTTAGGAATATCTATAAAATTGATTCTAAATACCCATAAATATCATAAAAATGATTCTTGTAGACTACTAAATTCCCTTAAAATCCTCAACTTTCTCTTCTATAATCTGTATTTTCTTCTCTAGTTCCCCTACTTCAATTGCCTTTAACATAATATTTGCCAAATATCCAATCGCGTTGGCGCTCTTGCTATCAATCTCATCATTCCGCAAATCATTGATGATGCTATTCAAAAGACGTTTCACATCTCCGGCATCCTGTACATGAATATTCCGCTTCTTTGCCTTTTTCCCGTTCTGAACAGGCATACGCACTAAGTTATCCATAGCCGTCTCTCCTATCGCATTATATATGTCACGCCACAAAATAAATATTCTAGGTAAGCTTCCACAATTGAATAAGCATATTCATTTTCAAAATTAAAACCTTCTCTGGATTGAGGGCGAGAGCAGGTGAGGGGTGTCAATTAGTTGCTTTTCATCTCTTTCGTATGATTTCTCCAAGAATTGGCCTATGAAAACTCCTAGCAGAAAAGCTCCAAAATCGCATTTTTTATCCCCGATCATTTTCAGCTTCTTCTGTTCCCTGATCGCTGAATTGCCTCCATTTGATCTCCAGACAGTAAAACTCCATCGCTAATTCAGGACTACCCTTTAAAATAAATTCCTTATAGATTGCTATTTCATCGACTGGTGGTACACCCACTTCATCCAACAAATAATGCAAATAGGTAAGCACAATATCAGGATATATGTGGCAAGCATACTGTCCTTCCGAAATATAAGTCATCGGATAATCGGCATTGATTTCTTCATACTCTAAAAAGACCATAAGCCGTTGCCGAGAAGCCTTGTTATCCAATGGGAAATGCCCAAGCACATCCTCAAGGTCATATTGCAGCCACGAAATCTTTCTCCGAATCTCTTCAAACTGTTTCTGCTCAATTTGATCAATCCCTTGTTGTATCTTTCTTAGCTTGGAGCGAATATTTTCCATGCTTAATCCTCCTCACTAGTTGTCGAAATCGTTGTGCTGACCCATACGCCAAGTAGATATAAGACCAACCCATGTAGTCTTTCACATACATAAAAGTTAGATATCCTCTTGAATCCCTAAAGATCCGTTTTTGCCCTCTATAATGGCCCATACTTAAATCCCCCCATTTTGCTTAGTACTCTTAAAAATCCGGTCACGGCAAACATTTTTCAATTCCCACTTTTCCTAACCCATAGGATGGCATTCCCACACTCCGTCCCTAATCCTTTAGGGGTCAACTTTTAATTTCTCAGTTCTTTATATGTAGAAGGCCATTTCAACACGGGTTTGAGATCAAAACCGTTTCTCGAAAAAATGGTTTTTCAAAAAGGCCTCTCCTTCATCGGAGGTGAGAACAAACAGGGGGAATTGACGTGGAAGTCAAAACAATTGCCATATATGTACGTGTAAGTACCGAGGAACAGGCAGAAGAGGGATTTTCTATCCAAGCCCAGTTGGAAACATTGCGTCAGTATGCGAAAAAAGAGGGCTACCACATATATAAAGAATACAAAGACGAAGGCATTTCAGGCAAAGCTGTGGATAACCGCCCTGGTCTGAAACAAATGCGTGAAGACGCCAAAAAAGGCTTGTTCCAACAGGTAACTGTATGGAAGATCAATCGCATATCCCGTAAGCAATTGGACCTGTTAATGATTGTAGATGAGCTTAAAAAACACAGGGTTGCTTTCCGTAGCTACACGGAGCAATTTGAAACGGAAACCCCGATGGGGCAATTTGCCCTGCAAATGATGGGTGCTGTAGCTGAACTGGAACGCAATCAGATCGTGGATAATGTCAAAATGGGCATGAAGCAGCGAGCAAGACAGGGGAAATGGAATGGCGGTGTTGTGCTTGGTTATGACGTTGTGGAAGTAAAGGGTAGTACTCAACGTAAGCGCAAAGAGACAAAACTAGCTGTGAATGATAAGGAAGCCTACTTAGTACGTCTTATATTTGAGTATTATGCCAGCGGCAAAGGTTTAAAGGCTATCACCAATGAATTGAACCATCGGGGATATAAAAGCAAGCATGGAAAACCGTTTAGTGTAAACACAATTAAAACTATACTGTCCAATCCCTTATACATAGGGAAAATACGGTTTAACAAACAAGAAGACTGGAATACAAAAAGACGTAAGGGAAGCAATAATAATCCTATCATTGCTGAGGGTGAACATGAGGCCATCATCACAGATGAGCTGTGGGAGCAAGTACAAAGTAGATATGGCACAGCTAATAAGTATCATAACCGTGTGTTCTTTGGCAGTTTTCCTTTTACGGGTGTCCTGCGCTGCCCTCAATGTGGACATGGCATGGTATCCCAAAGAGCTACACGTAAACGTGCCAATGGAGAACGGTATTACACATTGTATTATCAATGCGGACAATTTGCCAACAAAGGAAGTGCGGTATGTAGAGCCAATAGTATACGTGCCGATTATGTCGAAAAAGAGATATTAGCCCGCATTCAAGAATTCGTGAATCAACCCCAGTTGATCGAAGATGTGATAAATGGGGTAAATGGCAGACAGAAAGTGGATAAAGGGGCTTTGATTGATGAGTTAAAGCAGATTGACAAGGAAATAAGCGACCTTTCACGTAAGAAATCTAAATACTTCAAACTTTATGAGGAAGATATGCTGGAGGTTCATTTGCTTAAGGAACGAGTAGGTGAACTGGCTGAGCAGGAGACGGCAATGTTGAGGCGAAAAGCGGATATTGATGGTGTGCTTAAAAAGGAGGATGATAATCCGGTAAATTGGGACCAAGTACGTGGGATGCTTGGGGAGTTCACACAATTGTTCAATCAGATGAGTAATGAGCGGAAAAAGCAGTTGGTGCATGCTATAATAAAACGTGTAACAGTTACGGGAAAAAGGGCAATTTCTAGGGTGGAGTTGCATTATAGATAAAAAAACAGCATTATCTAATTTTATTATAAGTTAATTTTCTAAGTATACTGCTTAATCTTTCTCTTTAATTCAATTATCCACAGGTTCTCTTTTAGTAAGAGAACCTGCTTCACTTTTTTACTACTTTATGTTTCTTTCATTCGTTTTCTGTTTTTCATAATCCATAATAGGCTTGATTATTATCTCTGCAAAAAGTGGAGGAACGGCATTTCCAATAACACGATATTTATCTTTTAAACTACCCGTTGGAGAAATATTATCCGGTAGCCCCTGTAATCTTGCACATTCCCTCCAAGAGAGTCGTCTATTAACGTCCCCGATTAAACTCCATTTATCCTTTTCTAGCTTCATCATAGGTTCGCCTGCTGGATGTAATGGTATATGAGCAGCATGAGCTACAATTGTATAACTGGGTTGCTCCCAATCTCGTTTACGGTTCCTTGTTAAATAGTGACCATGATACGGACCTTCATAAACCTCTCCCTTTGGCCACAAAGGCATGTCATATATAACTTCTTTCATATTTCTATAGGGTTTCAAATTTGGACCAAAGAGTGGTTTAGGAAATTCATATACAAAATTCTCTGCTATATCATTTCTTACACCAACAATAAAAACCCTCTTTCTGTCTTGAGCAAGTCCATAATCAATCGCACGAAGTAATTTCGCTGATGGAGTATATCCTAATTCCTTAAATCCTTCAATCTGCTGGTTAAAGAACCAGCCGTCCATTGCACTCTCCATACCTAAAACATTTTCTACAAAGAAATACTTCGGCTTAATTTGTTTAAGTGCCCTAAGATACTCCTGATACAAAAAATTTCCTTCCACTTGCATTAGATCTCTCTCTTTACCATCTTTCCATTTTCTCCTCGCAGCGATACTAAAACCAGTACACGGATAACATCCAATTAAAACATCAGCTTGAGGAAACTCATTAATCTTTCTTATATCCTCAATAACCATGGGTACATCTGGCAATATCGACTTGTAGGCATCGTATGTATGCTTATCTTTGTCATTTGCCCAAATAATATTTAATCCTGCTTTTGTCGCACCATAATCGAAACCACCACATCCAGAAAACAGCGAAACAGCATTCAATTTATTCACAACATACCACTTCCTTAAATCACAACATAATAAAATGAAATATATCAACTAACATAAATTTTACTAACCCATTGATATATATTATGACGTGCAAATTCATCAATTGTAACTGAATTAGATGTAATTATTTTAAAAATACGATGTCTATCTATTAAACAAGTATGAATCCCTGTAGGATTATCAAATTCCCCATTAGAACGTCTACAATAAAAAGGAACAAAAGTAAACTGTAAGTACGGAGCTAAATTGTTTAGTCTACTTAACCATTTGTCGGGATTGATAGAACTTTGCTTATCTTCCCAGTCATCATAGCTGCATGCACATTGCCCAAATGATAACGGTATAAAGGGCATTTCATCCAACCGAATGTAAGAAACTAAATCCAATCCCCCATCGCCAGATGATGTATTATACCTAGGGTCTGAATCAAACACTTTAGATGTAACTGCACTGATATTTTTAGCCAAAGTGGAGATTCTTTCTCGTATGCTCCCTCTATACATTCCATTAGTATTTGGCCTGGAGGTCCCGAAAACCTCCGTAATTGCAAGCGGAGAAGAGATCGAATGTAAAATAGTAGCGCTTATATCTTCAAAAGCATGCGTTAAAGAATATACTGTACTAGGATCAAAAAAAGAAGTGTTAGATGAAAACAGAAGAAAAAAGTAAAATAAATGTATATCTTCAATTTTCTCCTTCAAACTTATACTCTTATTATCTTCTAACTCAAATGGGTAACATTCACCTAAGGTATCCGATCTAAATTTAATTAGATCAAAATAAATACTAATTGTCGATGCGATCCTATCATATTTGGCTGAATGATCCTGACTACCACGATCCAGTTCCTCAGGTCTCTCATCAGAATAATGATCTAACATATCATCAACAGAAAAAAATTTATCTATACTTTTTAAACAAGACAATTCAATATAGTCAGCCCATTTATTTGCATCTTTTTTTGACCAAGTAGGCAAGGTATGAATTTTATCAGGTAGAGCCATCCTATTCACCCTGCTTCTCAATGAGTGTTAATAGTCTCTGTATTTGATCTGGGCTTAAATCACTTAAATGATTAATATTATTTACTTTTTTAGGGAATACCTCCAACAAAGCTCCTCTGATTGATTTGCATAACTTTTCAATATCATCAAGAAATACAACAGCCTCTTCTGGATAAAAGCTTAGCTGTTCAATTATATTCTTAGAACTCTGTAAATTAACTTTAGCTTTTTTAATTAAGTCTTCAAATGTATTGACTGGAGCTGATGTAAATAAAATCGCTTCAGAGATGGTACTACCTTTTTCTAATTTTTCAATTGCAGGCTTGGATTCAAGAATTTTATTTAGATCTGCAATTTCTCTGGAATCTTGGACTTTTCTCTCTTTCGGATCAAATAACCAAATAAATAATTGAGCATATTTCTCTTCATTTAGTCCCTCTAAAGACGAATCGCCTGCTGATTTAAGTCCAATATATGAAACAGTGTCTTTAAAAGACAAAGCAGTTGTTAACCATGAGAAGTTGAAATTTTTCTCCTCTATATCAGATCCATAATAAGCTTCATTATTTGCTAAATCATAAAGCTTTAAAGCAGTATGAAGTTTAGCCACATAATCAGTACGGCTACCTATCATTTTAGCTAAAATTGAATATATTTTCCCTTCTTCTACACCAGCGATATGAGAACGATACAACTGATCCAAGTAGCGAGCTTTTTCTAAAGCTCCCCAATCCTTTACTCCAGTAATATGACGGTAACCAAGATAGTCTAACACTTCAGCCCTATTCGGATATATAATAACAGGTATATCCTTGGGGATATGTTTAGCTGATTCGATCGTATCTCGGATTAGCTGTTTACGTAACGGTGTTAGATCAGGATTGGATAACAATTTTAAAGCAGCCAATCTGCGGTTACCTTCCACAACAATATAGGCCTGAGCATCGTCAAGCTTTGGAACTACCAAAAGAGGTTCGGCTACCGAATATCCAGTTTCACCCAATGATTGCATGAGTTCTACAATATTTCCGTATCTAACCATATAATCTATTACTTCAAGCTCATTTTGAGAGTCCAATGAATTTTGTGGTAAACGTGGGTTTTCAGGGTCAAAATAAAGCTTGTTAAGATTCACTTCTAATTGTCTTACCATATGAACCCCTCACTCAGTGATAAATTATTCTTCCAGTAATCACTCGTAAACATATTCTGTAACTAAGATTGAACAATTAAAAATAAAGCTTGACCAAAATGCCAAGCTACTCAAAAAATATATACTTATTTATTACCTAAAAAAATTGGTTTTAACCTTATTACCGTAACTTCTACTTCAGAATAGATTTTCAAACCAAGTATAGCATAATCAAGAATTGATTGCTTTTTGACAAACCGTTACAGTCTTTTCCTTTGTACAATTCATATGTTACTGTATTGTGATATACTGGCATCGAGTACAGCCAACAGATATTTCAACAAATAAAATTAATCTTTCGACAATTCTTCTATGCTTTCCTAACCCTCCAGAACATCATAACAAGTTACTTTTAAACCATCAATGGTATTGACTATACTCTTTTAATTATACGACAGAAAGTTTTTCTTGTCTGCGTTGCCGTTACTTATGATACGGTTCCCCCCGATTAATCTTCACCGCCCGATAAATCTGTTCCACCAGCACCAACCTCATCAGCTGATGTGGCAAGGTCATCCTTCCGAAGCTCAGCTTCTGCTGGGCGCGGCGGAGGACTTCGTCAGAGAGACCATGACTGCCGCCAATGACGAAGACAACATGGCTTGTACCGTAGGTGCCGAGCTTGTCCAATT
>RCUE01000281.1_pt1 | contig 15370 bp, 23 predicted proteins | sample 2166111 | NCBI WGS metagenome assembly RCUE01 (sample SAMN09930795, study PRJNA488358) | compost metagenome | feature: garden; material: soil; isolation source: compost soil in phenylacetonitrile-enriched culture | place: Germany: Experimental Botanical Garden Goettingen | collected 2016-01-27 | reverse complement strand
GACCATTGCCGCCCAGTCATTCAGTACATGCGAATAGTCGATAAGGTGTTCGGAAACAGTGTTAGCGCTTGTCTGGGAACCATCGTAAGAACCAGTTACGATCTGATTTATTTGACTGACTATCCCCAGTAGGCTTTTCTGATACTGGATTTCTGAACGCCGGCGGAGCGCCGGTTTCAAGTTCAGGCTCCTCATACTGCGACGCCGCATTATCAATATCCTCATCGGTGATTGATGCGCCAATGCCGGTAACGTCCGAGTTTTCGCGCAAGTCTGTCATCGCTGCCTTCGGTGTCATCAAGCCGTCTGACAATGCGGTACTGATAGCGGTTGTGAGGTTCACCGCCACGGTTGAACGGTCAAGGTCAGACATTTGCCAGAGCGGGTTGAACTCAAAGGTGAAATCTTCTGGCAAAGGCTTGCCAAGCTCGGAGCGGTGCATGATGTCCAGCACCCGTCGCATCGGCTGGCGTAGACGGCGCTCCTGCAGCGAACTGACGCGGTCATAGTAGTTGGCTAGGTCAGCATCACCGGTTGAGAATCCTTTCGGTGACTGCCCGAACAGGCGCACCAGTGGGATGCCTACGGCGCCACTGATCTGCTCAGCAAACTGCGAAATGACATCGTCCAGCCCGCTGAAGCTGTACTGATGAGTTTCAAACTTGTCCTTGGTATCCATGAGCGTCATGCCCTCATTGCTCTGGAACTGGCGGATAAGGTCGATATTTTTCAGGAGCGCCTCAAACGCAGGGCCGCCAAGCGCGATCAGTTCGCGAAGCTTCTCCACGCTGTAGGTGCGCAGGTGTGCTTTATAAACCAACTGTGCAGCGCCGACCGTCGCACTATCGAATGCCGTCAACCTGTCCCAAATGCGCTCTACAACCGACATGCCCCATTCGTTCTCGGTTATTTTCTGCTGGTAAGGTAGCGTCACACCGTCGAAGCGGATCAGGCGGCTGTGATGGATGCGCCAGGCGGGAATGCCCGAGGCGGTTGTCACCACGTCATAGAATTCAGGTTTACCGAGATCAGGCCCCATTTCTTTGATGCGCCGGGTCAGTACCGGGTTAATCATCCAACGGTCGAGCGGGAGAATGCCCTTAAACTTGCCCTCCCCAATCGTCTCCAGCCGCAAAGGGGTAAAAGGCGCCTGCCCCTCTATCATGATAAAACCGACCGCACCGCCGTAAAGGCGCGACCATTTCAGCACATCATTCAGGGCGTCCCATATCTGCATTTCGTCCAGTTGCGACTCAATAGTGCCACGGTCTTTTGCATCGATTTCTGACGTGATACGTATGCCCTTGCGGGTCATGTCGTCTGGGATTGCGTCTACGGCTTCACCAATCACCCAAGACGAGCGATAAGACCATTCAACCATCATGCGGTTGCGGCTGGTGAAGTTCGCCCGGTACGTGGATGCTGAGTGCTGGTTTGACGTCTGCATGCCTACACGGGCCACGAAGTTTTCGTAACCGTCGGCTGTCGCCTGTGCCGTTCTCTTCGTGGTTGCTTTATTTCGTGCCATTAGGCCTGTCTCCCTAGCAGCTCCCAGATGTTCAGGGCTGAATTCATTGGCGCATAACTGATCATCACCGAGTCAGCCAGGTTCGGTGACTTGGTGCCGTCAGGCTGTTTGTCCACGACGATTTTTCCCACCCCGTTGATGGAGTAGGTCGGCTGTGAAAGTTCGATGATGAGTTTGTCTTTGCTCTCCATGTTGCTGCTGATGGAGATAATCTCGTCAGGGTCATAAGGCATTTTCTCGACCACTGCCCGGTAGGTGTTTTGAAACAGCTTGCGCAGCCGCCACCAGCTTTGTGCTTTGGCGTTGGCAAAGAAATCCTTGTTCAGACGTGCGGCCTGGCCGTTGTCACCGCGAACGGCTTCATCATCGGGATCGAACACGGCACCACTACCCCGGAATGGAGTAGCGAGAATCGATGGCCGGCGTGCTGCTTTACGGAGTTCGTTGATAGCGCGTGCGTCACCGCGAACACCTGCCCCCAGCCCATCCTCATCGAAGCGGAATTCTTCGACGCTGTCGGACTCGCAAAAACCGAAAACCTTCTCGACTGACTGGTAGATATCACTACCGACGCCAGACCATTCGCGAACGTTCTCCAGCAGGAAACCGTGGCGGGTTGAAAATGCGTTTTTGTCTTTACCCTCGTCGGCCACGTCCATCGCACCCAAGCGTTTGCCAGTTGGCTGTATGCCCAGCTTGATGTGAGCATCAACAGCAGCCTGCACCCAATCGGAGGGGATCAGTACACCTTCAGCAGAGGCGCTGTAGTTGAGGTCTAGCTCTTGCGCTATCACCACAGGGTTGTCGATTTTGTCGCATTCCTTCCGGTACCAGGCATCGTCCTTGCGCGGGTCACTGCGCCAGTGGAATGTGAATACCGGGATTTTCCCGCTGTGACGTTTCTGGGCGAATGGGTTAGCCATGCCATTGACCGAACTTAGGTCGATACGGCAGCGCGTGGTTTGCGACAGTGCGGCATCAATTAGTAGTGGGCGTTGCAGGAATGCAGCCTCATCCACCAGGTAGAGCGTGGTTCGGTCACCTCGTCCGATGTTATCACCGGCCTCACCCTTGATTACGGCGCCCGTGTCGGGGAACTCAACGCGCATGTAGGGGGCGTGTTTCTTTTCGTTCCAACTGCCGCGAAATTCCACCGGCAACGTCTCAACGAATTTACGAGCTTTCCAGAATAGCGCCTTCGGGTCGCCGGTGCTGTCCACGTACTCCTCTTTACGGGAGCCAAAGCCAATCACCATTTCTTTGTTGAACAGGCACAACGAACAGGCCAGACCGATAGCCGTCCAGCTCAGGCCCATCTCGCGGCTCTTTTCAGTGATGCCGTTTTCTAACTTCTCCCGACGGTCCATTATCCAGTGGATCCACTCCTCCTGTTTCGGGAACAACAGAAACGGAATGGTCACAGGCAGGCCGTAGTCGATATTGCGTGGGTCAGTCGTCATTCCCCAGTCGATAATGAACTGCGCCGGATTTGTACGGTAGAACTCACGAATAGCCGGCAGGGTTTCAGGGTTTGCCCTAATGCGCTGCAGGCGCTCCATCCGCCACTCGAACACCTGGGTGTAATCCGGGTTTTTGAAGTCAAAATGGAAAGGAATTGGCATAACGTGATCCATGCTTCTTGTTCTTCATTGATGAAAGTCACATATTAGTTGTGCTTAATAATCAATGGAGGATGTATGTTACAGAATGTTAAGGCTAGACTTCTGGAATTAACCCAAGATATTAATGTTCAGGTTAAAATTGCAGCTATTTACGCGCTTGGGGAGGGTGGTGCAGCCCTGCCAGATATTACAGAAAGATTATTAGAACTGAGTCGTGATATTAACAATGATGTAAAAATAGCTGCCACGAAAGCTCTAGGTCGCATGTCCCGCCCTGGGCCGCAAAGATAATTATATCTCTATATAAGAACCGCCATTACATCGGCGGTTTACCCCATCAATTTGCGATACGCTTCGGCTGCTTCTTCCGGCGTCAGGCTGACGTTCTCGGTCTTAATCGCCCCACCACCTGGACCAGACACTTCGGTTTTCTTCGGCGCCTCCCAGCCCATCATTTCGCCAAGCTGCTTAATCGCCGCCTTAGGGTCGTGCATCTTCAGTTTGATACCGTCCTTGCCGGTTGTAAGTTCTGCAACGGCGGCCATCGCTTCGGGATCTTGCAAAGCGGAATCTTTGAAACTCCACGATGCCTGGTGTACAGGGTGTCCGTCCTCGTCCTCCCCAATCAAGCAATTGCGAAACTCGGCAATATCGGTCAACGATGTACGGCCCATCTTCGACAGGCGCTCCAGTGCTTCGGTGCGCGTCATGATCGCTTCATTGATGGCCTCGTACTGCACAGACTTTAGGAAGGCTTGCACCTTACTATTTCTTACTATCTGCGCAGCCTTCGAATGCACACCTTCCCCTTTTGCCTTTCCTCCCGCATTGCGGTAAGCCTCGGCTTGTCGGTCGCCATTCAATAGGCAGGTAACGAATTTCTTCTGTAACCTCGTCAGGGCATCGAAAAGCGCCTTCTGTTCTTCTGTCAGCGTCATTTCGACTCCTTAGTGGTGTTTTACTCCGTTAGGCATGCTTTGCGGATGTAATCCTGCAGGCCAGCTATTTGGCTGCGGGCGGTTTCGATTCGTTCCCTGAGACGGAAATAATCCCGTTCAGCGGAGTCAGTAAGTCGGGGGCTGGTTGCATCAACCACGCCGGCGGTGCCGGAGGTTGGACACGTGGCGGAGAGCTGCAACTTGCGAGCGCCAGAGGCAACAAGACGCTGCAGATCATCAATCTGTTTTTTAGCATCGTTTAGTTCCTTGGTGCGGTTCTCGTCAATGGCGGCCACTGCGCGTTGTGTGCTGTTCTGCCAATCGATCTGCCCCATGAGCTGGCTGTTGGTAGTTTGCAGTTCGTCTCGCTCATGGCGCAGCGCTTGGTTGCAGTAAGCGAAATATGCCAGTAGGGCGAGAACAAGAGCCACAATAGCGGCTTGCCAATTCGGTAGCGGCCATTTCATGACAAAAACGTCTCGCATTCTGCCGCGCGACGCTTCACCAACCCAGGCATAACCTTGCCACCAGAGTTTTTCCATTTGGGAAATTCATCTGCAGCGCCTTTTGCATCACCGGTGTTGAATTTCTTCACCAGCGTTGAGCCAGCAAACGCAGAGCCGCCGATGTTGAATGCCAGCGACACCATCGCGTCAAACTGGTTCTGCGTCATTGGGCGCTTAATGGCGCTGTTTACCGTCAGCTCAAATACGGACAAGTCATCAGAGAGGAATTGCTCTGCCTGCTCCTGCGTGATGCGGTCACCTTGCTTCACGCCCTTGGTGTGGCCCCAACCAATCGTCCACGGCTTGCCACCAGTGCCGGGGTCTGGGTATGCCACCAGGCGAAGGGATTCAAACCCCTTGATGAAGCCGCGCCCCTTGTTGCTAATCTGCATTTGCTTCTCCTGATGCTTTATTAAGAAAACGTCTTTCCAACGCCTTGATAAGCGAAGCACCAGACCAACCAGCCATACCGCACACGCCGCCCATCACCTCTGACGGCCACTCGTAATGCAGTGCGATCATCACCATAGTTAATCCGGCAAAGATAGAGACGAAGAGCTGCAGAAACAGCGTGCGCCAACTGAAGGCCTCACCGTTCAGCACCTTGAATGAGTAACTGGCAATGGCACCCAGCAGGGTCATACCAAACGCAATCAGCATTGATAGGATGTTGGGTTCGTTCTTCCAGGGCATTTTCATAACCTCCCCCTTCCGGGGCTCTTTCCCGGTTTCGGGTTATGGATAGGGATCAGCCACCAGCCGTAAACGAGTCGGCGATACGGGGTGTGCCAGGTGTGTGTCGGATATTGGCTGGGGCTGAAAACGAGAAAACCCGCTCAGAGGCGGGTTCTTTTGATATGGCGGTGGTGATTTATCAGCCCGTAGGCATTGAAATCCCATCATTAAGAGTAAATCTAGCCATTTTTATTCAATAATGCAAGAGTTGGTTGATAAAATTTATAAACTTGTAGCCATAATACACAATCGAGTTAATTTGAAGTCACTCTACTAAGTACTCTCTCTGCAGCTTCAGCGTCCTGGTAACACTTACTGATCAGCATCTGATAGAAGCGCTGCCAGTTCCTATTCCATGTCGGCTGGCTCAGGTCAGGTAATAATCCCTTCACCACTTTGTAAGCCGGGGCTGTCGTGGTTGGCTTCAATCCTGTTCCGTGGCATCTACTGCAGGTTTTTTCTACGGCCTTTCCTCCTGCCTTTGTGGCCGCTATGTCATATACCTTTCCACTACCGCCACATCTACACCGTGCCCGCTCTATGTCTGCCGTTCTGCAGAAATCATCAACAGCCAGTTTCGAAAGCAGCACCATGCATCGTGCCATTTGTCTACCCGCGGCCTTTCCCACCAGCTTTGGGGCCTGCTTAATCGCATGCTGTGCCAATCTCTCTATCGCTTTTTCTCTCTCTGATTTGTCTTTATTAAATTTTGCATAGAGAAGACTAAGCCCCTGAGCCTCCCTTGACTGCGTGATCCCCAGGGCTACCATGACATCGGTATAGCCTCCTTGCCCGCCAGCATGGCATTGTGATGCGCGAACCACACGCCGTTCCTGCTGTACGCCGTCCTTATCAGTCGTCAATTTTGATTGAGGTTTGGTTTCCGGTGCCATGCTCATAATCGAAGGAGATTTCGGGCTGCTGGCTAAAAGTGCGTGCTCTATTCTCATGCTATTTCTCCAATAATTAGTTGGCCTACTTCGCCCCAAACCTTTGTTACTCGACCGTCCCAGATCCGGCAGTCGTCCTCAAAAATTGCATCCAACAGAGCCTTTTCCAGGTTGTCTTTGTCTGGCTTCTGCTGATGCGGCTTGCCGGCCATCTCAGCGCGTTTCTTCTTGCTCCAGCTATCTGGCATAGGTAAGACGAAGGTGACGTGATAGCCACTCTCAGGCAGCGATATGCGATGTAATCTCACCTCATCGCAGAATGCCCGGTAACGGAGAACTGGCGGGCGCTTGGCCCACCGGTCTTTTTGCGTTTGACGTGGCTTGGGGATCGGAACGATGTTGTAACTCTTCATCCCAACGCCCCCACGCCGTATGAATATTCCATGAACTGGGCCAGCAAAACGGTCTGACAGCCGTGCTCTGCTTCCCAGGCATCCGGGTTGTCGTGTAGCTTGCGGTGACAGTCGCGGGCTAACGGGATTGTCTGGTAGTCGCTTGGCTTCGTTCCCATACCGCCCAGGCCATGACCGATAATGTGGTGCGGGTCATCAGCGCGGCGGCCGCAGCCGCAACAACACATTTGTGCTTTAACCCAGCGAGTCCATTTGCTGTCTTCGACGCGGGTTAGTTTTGGACGCAACATGAAAGCCTTCGGTGGCTCTGGATCAACGGTGAAAACCTTAATCGCGGTCTTTGCCAGAATCTCAGTAGGTGCAGGCCCAACAACCATTTCAGATTCCTTCCGTGCTCCAGATACCCTTATCGGATTAGGTAACGCCAAGAGCTGCGCTGAAATCTCATTGGGGATTAGATCAACCACTCCAGAAATGGTCGCCCACAAAACAAGCTCAGGAATTGTTAGTTGCCCTTCTGACTTGAGCCGCCATTTAGCGGTTTCAACAACCCAGCGCGCCATGTTCACGTTCGCTATTGCATCAAGCTTTGGCGATGTATGCCCGTCAGTCCTGTTGTCACAGCTCCAGCAGATACGCATGGCAGCATGACCATAACGACGCGTGGTCAGGTTAGACGAGTGGCTATCGCTGGCGTATTGGCATTTGGTGAAACGCGTTGCCCAGGCTTCCATCGAGTTGATACCACCAGCAGCGTTGATAACCCGTTCATGTTGAAAGAATGGCTGCAGGCGCGGGTCGTTCGCTATCTCATGCTCTACCTTCGGTAAAATTCCGTCTGGGAGGTCTTTCATCTCGTCCGGCAGTGTTGATACCAGCACGCGGCCCGTCAGGTGTGAGAGCAACTCGCCACCAGCCTTGATCATCGCGATACCCAGATCGCGCTGTACGTTAGATTTCACAATCGCTCTCATGCGTTCTGCGCCTCCTGCAATTGCCGATACTCACACTGTGCCGGGATGGTTAGCCGTAACCCGCGCTTGTGCGCCCACATATCTATTTGCTCCAAGTAGCGAGTCATTTCCCCGGTATCCAGCAGTTTTGTAGATTTTACGTAACGCGTTTCACCCATGACGGTGATCGGCTTTGGTGGGCAATACAGGTCTTTCAGGTATTCGTGGACATAGTCCTGATCAAACCTGCCTTTCCCTGTGCGCGTTAATTGCGTTGCCACTTCAACGTTCCATTTCCACATCAGTGCGTTCTGACTCAGCGTGCGCTTTTCCCGCCATTCAACGATGCTGACGCGGTAGCGCTTTCCAGAGGCCACCAGCTCTTTCAATACCGGCCATAACTGAGTCTTGGTCGTTTCGTGCAGGCAGAAGTCATCCATCAAACGTCCCTCTTCGAATAGCGTTTCTCTGTTTTTTGCTGGGGCTTGGCGCGGCAAATCTGTGCGGCAGCCGCCTGATCGGTAGGCATGAAATGGCCATGACGAAATTCTTGGTAAACGGTACCAAGGGATCCAAAGCGGTTTTTGGTCACGATAATTTCAGCAAAAGGTGCGGCTGGACTGTCTTCCTGATAAACCGCCTCGCGATAAAGCATGATGATGCTGTCTGCGTCTTGCTCAATGCTTCCGCTGTCACGAAGATCGGAGTTCGTTGGCCGACGCTGACCTTGTGGGCGTTTTTCTACATCGCGGGATAATTGGCTGAGCGACATCACTGGCGTTTTAAGGTCTTTCGCCATGCGCTTCATCCCGCCGGAGATATGCGCTATTGCAAGGTCGTTGCGCTCTGCGCGTGGCTTTTCGATTAATCCGAGGTAATCAGCAAGGATCAGTGAAAGGTTCGGGTGTTCGCGTTTAAGGCGTTCGGCAATAGCTCTGATTTGCTCAATGGTCAGCTTTGAGGCATCAACAATCCAAACCTGTAGGCCTTGCAGTCTGTTAATCCCTGATGAGACTCTGGCCCACTCCTCGTCTCCCATTTTCGACGCGGGGTTTCGCAATACTGATACCGGCATGTTTGACGCATTTGCCAACTGGCGTTCGATCACCTGGTGCGCACTCATTTCCATGCTGAATATCAGCACGCCGCGCGGCATTTCCACGTTTCCAATGCGAACGCTTGTCGTTGCTACCCCTTCGGCGACTTTCAGCGCGAATTCTGTTTTTCCCATGCCTGGACGTGCAGCAACAACAACCAAATCGACAGGGTTTAAGCCCCCAGTAATAGCGTCCAGCTCGGGGATCCCCGTCTTCAGCGTGTCTGACTCTTCACCATTCGAATTTCGTTGCTCAAGCAGTTCTGCATAGGACTCAAGCAGCTCATCAATATGAACCGGACGGTGCTCATCGTGAGGTTTAGCAATCGAGAAAATCTTGCTCGAAAATTCCTGAATACCAGCCAGCGCTTTTTCGTGGTTGTGTGCACCAGCGATCAGGTCATAACTCGACTCCATCAGCTTTGTGAACTGCCGGATCTGATAGTATTCACCTACAACGCGTGCGTACCCCTTCAGGTTAGCTACGGATGGGCCACGGTTCCGCGACTGCGTCTCCATGATGTCGGCAAAGTGTTTTTCGCCCATTGCTTCAGCAATCATCAGGCTATCAATCATCCCGCGATTACTTGCTTGTCGGGATATCTCTTTGAACGTTTCGCTGTACAGGGGTACCGAGAACGCTTCAGGTTCAAGTGTTGCGAGTACATCAGCCGCATCAGCTGTCAGCCCGCTAAGCAGAAGGCCGCCGATCACGCTCGCTTCGATATCGATATTGATCACAGAGTCCCCTCCCGCACTTTTCGCAATGTTTGTGGTTTCATCAGGTATTCAAAATCCGCATGCCAGCCTTCCCCAGTCGGCCCGCCGAAATAAAACTCTCTGGCGTCCTCAAGAAATGCCGAGAAATACGCGCCAAAGCCCGCTGGTGACTTCGTGGCTAGGTGGGTGGTGAGTTCACGGATAGAAATTTCGCGCTCTCTGTCGAGCTCTACAGATGCCATGCGGCCCGCTGTAATTTCGTTGTAAATATCCACCACCGCTTGGCAGTCGATTTCTACGCAGGTTTTCTGCCAGGCTTCTGCGTCGGACAGGTAACCGTCAAAGCGATTTACCCGGCAGATGTTTGCTGGCTTAGCGACAGTGTTGTTCCGAGGCTTCCAGGTGCGGATAACCCAACGACAAACCAACTGCAGGTCTTGCAGGGTGTATGCGCTGCGAGACTTGGTTTCTGTCAGCAGCACTGCGAATGGTTCTGCAGAACGGCAAGATCCTTCGGTGAGTTCGTTGTAATACTCCAGGGCCTGTTTTGCTTGTGTGAGAACTTCCTCCGAAAATTCCCCCTTGGGGGCTTTAGGGGGATCTGTTTTTACTGTCTTTGGAATAATGTCTATGGTGTCCCCCTGTTTTGAGGGATTGCCATCCCCTAATTTGAGGGATTTTTTATCCCCTAAATTGAGGGATTCTCCCTCGTTTTGAGGGATGGCCCATTCAGACACATTTTTGTTGGGCCCAATCGCCTGACCAACCGATACCAACACCTGCATATTCAACAGTTGAACACGCGTTTCACTGACGCGTTTAATCGGCAGCTTTGCAATCTCACTTAACTGAGAATTTGAGATACGGTCATGGGGTTTATTCCAGCCATAAGTCAGTCGGATAACTGCCAGCAGAACCTTGAACTGACGCTTAGTTAAATCAGCGCCAGCTATCGCCTCTAGCAGCATGGTAGCCAGTCGGGTATACCCATCATCAAGATCGGCCACGCGACGCTCCTCGCGCTCTACAGGCGCACGGAATTGAAGGATTTCAGCGGTATTACTCATGACGGCCTTCCTGGCGAGCCTTCACCTTGCGGTATTCCTCGATAAACCGTTTGTGAACTGCAGCAGGCAAAGTCCCAATCGGATCGGCTGGCTTCAGGTAGTCATCACGAGTAATTTCTCGCTCTTGCGTTGTGCGTTTGTTTTTGCGCATAATGTTTCAAACCTCCGACGGTTTAAAAAAGACCCGGCCGAGCTGTTGGCGCAGTTCGGCTTTGTTTTTTCTTGACTGGCTTGTCCGTAGCCATGCTGTTCTTTTCGGCCCACACCTTTGCGTGCCGGAGACAGTCCTCAAACATCGCGCCCTTCTTGCTGGCTTGTGAGCAACGCCGGTAATGATCAACACCAACATTTGCCCCCCCCCCTGCGCAATTGCAGCGCTATAACCAGCTTCGGCCAGCTTCTGTTTTATGTGCTTTTCAATGAATTGCATGTGATTCATGCCCCCCCCTATTCGGTCTTTGGCTCCCGGATGTGCTCCAGCATCGAGATAAGCTTTTTTGCCACCTCGCCGGTCAGCACCACGCTCTTCTCGCACTCAGCTGAGGCAACGCAGCCTTCCGGCAGACCAAGCTGGGAAATCATCCGGCAGGCCAAGCCCACCAGCCTTACCTTTTCCCTACTCAACCCTGATGGGTGAATACCCATATCCAGTGCCAGCGGCTTGTTACCGCGAAGAATCGCCTCTTTGTGAAAGAAGCTCTCCAGCAATTCAGGTTTGCAGTTGATGCGTACTGAATTGCGACTTGTTGCGACTGATTCCATTTACAATTTCCGTTGTCTTACAGTGATGGTTGAACAATTGGCGGCTGGTTATCACCGGCGCGCTCATAGCGTTTTGGGTAAAGAATTTGCAGTTCAGTGATTTCGCCGCAGTAGAAGCGGGATAGCTTTTCCGCTAACTCGGGTGAGGCGGTATGGACGCCTCTTTCTACTCGGCTCAGGTATCCAGGGTCGCAACTGACCGCATTGGCTACATCAGTGATCTTGAGTTCTTTCTTTACACGCATATTCCTAAGTGGTGTTTGCATAGCGGCCCCTTTTAATTGCGCTACACGCATATTAATGCGCATTTTAAATTTGCGCAAGACGCTTTGCGTGATACGCACATAAGTGAAAAAATCGCGACATGGAAACTGAAAAGAAGCTACCTAAAGAAATCGACCCTACTGTAGGTCGTAATATCCGGCACCTTCGCGTTAAGAAGGGGCTCAATATAGCTGACCTCGCGAATGCTGTTGATAGCGATGTTGGGAACATTTCACGCCTTGAAAGGGCTAAGCAGGGTTACAGCGATGAGATGATTAGAAAGATTGCTGATTTCTTTGAGTGCCCAGTCAGCGACCTATTTAAGCCCGATCTACCTTTCGATAACTTATCTGCAGATTCAGACGCTCAACCGACCAGGCTTAAAGCTAAGGTGTGGGAAGACGGTTCGCAAGACAGCGAGGAGTTTGTGGAAATACCACTTATCGACGTTCAGTTCTCCGCAGGAAGCGGTAGCGTTGAAATTATTGAAAAAGAAGAGTTTGCGCTGATTTTTAGGCGTTACTACCTCCATAAGCTAGGCGTATCCATTGCAGCCGCTAAGCTCGTTCGTGTTATTGGAAACAGTATGGAGCCCCGCTTATCTGATGGAGATGTTGTCGGTATCAATACTGATGACACTAGAATTAGAGATGGGAAGGCCTACGGGATCCGTCATGGTGATCTTCTTCGCGTTAAGTACCTGATAGAACAGCCAGGCGGCGGAGTCATTATTCGCTCTATGAACAGGGAAGAGTTTCAAGACGAGAACCTTACCTACCAACAAAGAAGAGAGCAACTTGTTGTTCTTGGCCGAGTTTTTTGGTCCTCATCCACCTGGTAGATCAATTTGCTCAAATCAAACCGGCTTAGGCCGGTTTTTTTGTGCCCCAAATTCCCCCGCATAAAACCACGCAAAATTATTTAACTAAACATTTCAAGAATATGCGCAAATTTGCAAATATTTCTCACTTAATGCGCTTGACGCATTTGCGTCATACGCATAAATTACATCCATCGACAGCAACAACGTCACCCCAAACCACCGGGACGCTCTTTAACAATCAGGTTTAGTCACCCAGCGTTGAGCAGAGAGATCTGCATAACTCAGTACCCGGCAGTACCCAGCCCTTACGGGGGTATGGCACTAACGGCATGCAGCGGACAGAACTGGGCGACATTATTATTTTTTTAGGCAGTTGTGCTTTGAAATATCGGGGCACAACTCGCCGCACAAAATGCATTTTATTTCAGCGAGTAATAACGGGGGTTTCTTGGTTTTGTGTGTCTGTTTGCGCTTGGTTGAGTTGTTTTTTCTCCTGGTGCGACCCGGAGCTATCTCACCTTGACCAACGGAAGATCTGGACTCACTGACCTCATCAATATATCCCCAACCACCGCAAACGATGCAGTTCGGGTTCCGACCACCGCACACGCATGGTTTGTTGAGCATTTGAACTCCTTGTAAAGGATGTTTTTTTGCAGGGTAGCACGACTTTTTACCCCTCGCATTTATCAGCTTCGGCTATGACGAGTGCGTGGGAAATAAGCACGGGAGCCTGACCCAGCAACGACAACAGGCAAACAACTGGAGGGCAGGATCATGTAGTGAATAAACGGGTCGACCGCACTTAAGGGCCTGATTGAGTTCAGGACACATGACGACGGTGTTTATACGGTCGGGTTCCCACGGCGACGCAGTGAGGGAAAGGAGGCGTAAAGCATCACTCAGTAACCGGTTAGCGCCCGGCGAACGCATCAGCAGCTTCAAATGACGAGTGGATTTACCCTGCCGCAGCCAATACGGGGCGGTAGGCATAAGAGCACTAAACAGCAGAGGGTTACACGATGAACGCAGCACAACGCCGCAAGGCATATCGCAAGCATCCAAAAGCCGGTGAAACCGTAATTCTTCGCGGAGTTGCCCGCCTGGTGCTGGGGCCATGCACATTCAATAGCTACACCGGCGAAGAACGCGCCAAGCCGTCAGTAAGCCGCGTTCGCGTGCAGATGAGCGGCGGATCAACGGCAGCGCCTCTGATTCGCAACTTAACGTACTAACACCCACCGCGCCCTACGGGGCGCACTGAGGCAATCATGACTTTTAATCAAATCGTCTGGACTGGCGTGGTTGTCTTCTGCGTCGCGTTCTGGTCAGTGGTTGGCTTTTACATAACCAGATAAAGCTTTCAGTCCGGAGGGATGCGGTTTTTTTGTTGGACTTAAAAGTAAAGGCATCTGAAGCCAGGCATCATCCTGGCACCCACCATAACACCCTCTTATCTTCCAGTTTGCCCCGCTCGCCGGGGCTCTTTTTTGCATCAATAAAGGCGCTGCCTGCAGTGCCTTTACCCATGTAAATTTCTACCGAGAGGACATGTCATGATACCAATCCCCATGACCACCACCTGTGAGCACTGCAAGAAAGTGCTGCCAAAGTCTGACTGCAAATATGTGAAGGTTCAGCGTTACGTCTTAGGGCGATTTCAAAATGTGGACATACTGGTTTGCGCTGATCGTTGCGCTAACTACTACGCAGTCCGCCAAAACATCAAAACGCTTCAGTATCGCCTGCGCTGCATGCAATCACAGCGGAGGTCAGCATGGTGAGCCTAAATGCACGGATCCAGCATAAGCACGATTTGAATGGAAGCCACTTTGCGACAAAGCGTCGAGGCAAATACGTTTTTTATCTGACCGTTCTTTCTCTGTGCTTACTGGCAGTAGGCGCTGTATGGAACTGACGATTATTGAAACGCCGACGCGTCAGCAGCTCGCTGCAGAACATCTCATCCTTTCCATTTGCATCGCCAACAAACTGGACGCTTCCGACCTCGATCGGTTAGCGAGCCGATTGGCTGAAATTGACGCCGTCGCCGATGCCCGAACTGTTGGAACACATCATGAGCATTACCTTTCGTGTAATTGATACCGAAACCACCAGCTTTGAGGGCGGCGTGGTCGAGATTGCCAGCGTCGACATCGTTGACGGTGTTATTTGCAACCCCATGAGCGACCTTGTGCGCCCTCCTGAGCCTATAGGGTTCGAGGCTATGGCTATCCATCACATCACTGAGGAAATGGTCGCTAACGCCCCACTGATTGACGAGGTGATAGGCCGCTACCTTGGTGCCGATCTCTATGTTGCACACAATGCCGTTTTTGACCGTGAGAAGCTTCCGCAAATCGCGGGCCCATGGATTTGCACGCTGAAGCTGGCACGCAAGCTGTGGCCTGAAGAGCGGCATGGTAACCAATATCTGCGCTACCGCTTCGGGCTTAAGCCCGACGTGCCTGAGGGTCTCTATGCCCACCGTGCGCTCTATGACTGCTACGTCACGGCAACCAATCTGCTTTATATGAACAGCATTGCACGCTGGAGCATTGCGCAGATGCGCGACATAACGACCAACCCGTCTCTGTTGCACGCAATGCCATTCGGCAAACACAAGGGCAAGACCTTCGTTGATATCGCCGCCGAGGATCCTGGTTACTTCCGTTGGGCCCTGGCAAATATGGATTTGAACGAAGACCAGGAATACACGATTAAACAGGTTATGGGAGCAATGTTCTGATGGGCATACCCGTGCTAATTCTTGGCGATTCCGGCTCTGGCAAGTCAGCCAGCATGATGAAATTAAACCCCGATGAGGGGTTTCTCATCAACCCGGAAAATAAACGCCTCCCCTTTAAATCGTCCGGCTGGATACACCGCAACTTCGATAAAAAAACCGGCAATGTTTTTTTTACTGATTTAGCCAGCGACATCGTGCTGATTATTCAACACGCAAGGCGTGCTGGTAAACGGTTTGTCGTAGTAGATGATTTTCAGTACGTCATGGCGAATCAGTTTATGCGCCGGCGCAGTGAAAAATCATT
>RCUE01000280.1_pt1 | contig 15401 bp, 10 predicted proteins | sample 2166111 | NCBI WGS metagenome assembly RCUE01 (sample SAMN09930795, study PRJNA488358) | compost metagenome | feature: garden; material: soil; isolation source: compost soil in phenylacetonitrile-enriched culture | place: Germany: Experimental Botanical Garden Goettingen | collected 2016-01-27 | reverse complement strand
CCAAGGGGCGCGTTGTATGGACTGCGGAACTCCTTATTGTCATACGGGGATGGATATCATGGGAGCAACTTTAGGCTGCCCGGTTCATAATCTCATTCCGGAATGGAACAATCTCGTATATCGTGGTTTGTGGAAGGAAGCGCTAGAGCGGCTGCACAAAACGAATAACTTCCCAGAATTCACAGGTCGTGTTTGTCCTGCGCCATGTGAGGGTTCATGTACTGTGGGACTGATCGGACAGTCTGTTACAATTAAAACCATTGAGGAAGCTATTATCGAAAAGGGTTTTGAGGAAGGCTGGGTTGTCCCTAATCCGCCAGAAAAGCGTACAGGCAAACGAGTGGCTGTTGTCGGTTCGGGTCCGGCAGGTTTGGCTGCAGCGGCTCAGCTTAACAAAGCAGGGCACAGCGTGACTGTGTATGAGCGTGCAGATCGTGTGGGTGGATTATTGATGTATGGCATACCGTCCATGAAATTGGATAAAAAGGTTGTTCAGCGGCGTGTGGATTTGCTGGAGGCTGAAGGTATTCAATTCATCACCAATACGGAAATCGGCAAAGATATCCCTACCGATCAGTTGATTGGTGAATATGATGCTGTTGTTCTATGCGGTGGTTCTACGAAGCCAAGAGAATTCAACATTGAAGGTAGCGATTTGAAGGGTGTTCATTATGCGATGGATTATCTGAATGGTACCATCAAAAGTTACTTGGACTCCAATCTGGAAGATGGCAACTATTTGTCTTCCCAAGGTAAGGACGTTATTGTAATCGGTGGCGGTGATACGGGTTCGGACTGTGTAGCTACTTCTTTGCGTCATGGTTGTCGGAGTGTCACTCAATTTGGCACACATACCAAAGCACCTATGGAGCGTGACCCGATTGCCAATCCTTGGCCACAATTTCCAAACGTGTATTCTCTTGATTATGCACAGGAAGAAGCTAAGGCGCTGTTCGGAGAAGATCCACGTGAGTTCTCCATCATGACGACCAAATTTGTAGGTGATGAAAACGGTAATCTGAAAGAGCTGCACACCATTCAAATTCAACGGATTGTTGATGAAACAGGGCGCAAAATCTATCATCCGATTCCAGGTACGGAGCGCGTATTCCCTGCACAAATTGCTCTTATTGCCATTGGATTTGATGGTCCTGAGCAAACGATTGTAGAGCAAATTGGCTTGGAGACGGATCGTCGTTCCAACGTTAAAGCACGTTATGGAAAATATGTTACTAATGTGGATAAGGTTTTTGCTGCAGGTGATATGCGTCGCGGACAAAGTCTTGTTGTGTGGGCTATTAATGAAGGTCGAGAAGCTGCGCGTGAAGTTGATAAATACCTCATGGGCGCTACCGTTTTGGTGTAATTATAAATTTTATGTTACGGATCAGTCAAAGCTCCATCTTCGGATGGGGCTTTATTGTATTTCAAGCTGAGTCTGCCAGAAGCGAAAAATGAATAAATGATTATTGAGCTGTGAAACATTGTGAAATATATGTTATATAATATAACTTAAATTTAATCGTATCACCATATATTTCTTATCTAAATTGATCATAACATAAAAAAGAGTGTTTAGTGTAGCTTTTTTATAGAAAAAAGAATTATTTCACAAGAAAATTTGATAAAATCTGATATATATGTGATGTAAATTAACATATACATAACTTTCGTTGACTATTTAAAATCATGACCTGAGAGAACCATGGTATCTATGGTATAATACACGTATATTGTTGAAGCGTTTGACTAAATGAATTTACAAAGGAGCTTTCGTCGGGAGAAGGCTCCTTTTGCATGAGGCCGGGATACCTGTGTTTTCTTTAATATCCATGTATATGTATGATTCATGGAGGAGAAACAGAAGGCCGTCAGGAAGGAATGGAGTATGAATGAAGACGTTGATTATTGCTGAGAAACCGGATATGGGACGGACGATTGCCGCTGTTATGGAGCCGCGGGCTAAAAATAACCGTACCTATTTGGAAGGGGAGAAATACATTGTAACCTGGGCGATCGGGCATTTACTGGGTTTGGCTGAGCCGGATGCATACGATGCTAAGTACAAGCGATGGAATATTAAGGATCTTCCTATTATCCCTGAGCAGTTCAAAATTGTACCGAATCCGAAAACAAAAGATCAGCTGAAAATGATTGGTGAACTGGCCAAACGCTGCGATGCCATCGTAAATGCTTGTGATGCTGGACGGGAAGGGCAATATATTTTTGCGTTGATCCAACAGCAATTAAAGTTGCGTCAGCCAGTTAAGCGACTGTGGATTTCAGACTTGACAGCGGAAAGTATTGCGACAGGCTTTGAACGATTGCGAGATGCTTCGGAGTTTGAATTTCTGACTCAAGCTGCGCGGGCACGAAGTGAAGCGGACTGGCTGATCGGCATGAACGCTTCCAGAGCGTTCACAACACGACATAACACACTGCTGTCGGTAGGACGGGTGCAGACTCCCGTGCTGGCACTGATTCATGACCGGGAAAAAGAAATTGAGGCATTTCAGTCTCAAACCTTCTATGACGTGTGGGCAGAATTTAAGCAAGATCAGATCAAGTACAAAGGTGCGTGGCAGGGGGATAGGCTGACGAAGCCAGAGGAAGCTGAGGAAATCGCTGCGGCTGTTCGCGGAAAAATAGGTAAAATCACCAAATATGACACCAAGCAGACAAAAGAGTATCCTTTTAAATTGTACGATTTAACGCTGCTTCAACGAGAGGCGAATGCCAAGTACGGTTATTCGGCCAAAAAAACACTGGATGTGGCACAAGCGCTTTATGAGCGCCACAAGGTCATTTCCTATCCGCGTACCAATTCTAACTATGTGACAGAGCAAAATATAGACGGCATGCACAAGGCACTACGGATGCTGGGCACAGGTCCTTATGCTGATCTGGTCCAACAAGCCAACCCCAATTTGGTTCATAAACAGAATAAATCGGTCTGCAATCCATCTCGTGTTGAGGATCACCATGCTATTTTGCCGACATTAAAAAGGCCAGGAACACTAAGCAAAGAAGAGCAAAATGTATATGACCTGGTTATTCGCAGGTTTTTGTCGCATTTTTTTCCGCCTGCTGAATACAAAATGCATACCGTAATGACACAGGTGGACAAGCATCTGTTTAAAACAAATATTAAAGAGCTTCTTTCCTTGGGGTGGAAAGTAGTTTTAAGTAAGGTTGATCAGGATAAAGGTAAAAAGAGCAAATCACCGAAAAAAGAAGATGAAGAGGAAACGGACGAGTGGACGGACAAGAAGTTTGAGATTGATGCGGGGCGTCCCGTGGATTGTGTTCGCGCCGAGATGAAAGAAAAGGCGACTCAGCCCCCTAAAAGCTACACGGAGGGCACATTGCTTAAGGCGATGGAAAGCGCGGGTAAACAGATGGAGAATGAGGAATTGCGTGAGGTCATGAAGGATGCCGGTTTAGGCACACCTGCGACGCGGGCCGCCACAATTGAACGATTGAAAAAAGTTGGCTATATTGAAATGAAGGGTAAAAAGATTCTTATTACGGAAAAAGGAAAGATGGCTATTGACCTGATCCGTCATGCTGGGGTTGATCTATTAGCCTCCCCGGAGATGACAGGTCAATGGGAACGTCGCCTACATCAAATTTCCAAGGGTGAGGCGGCTCAAGAGAAGTTTATGGAGAACGTTAAAAGATTTACGTTGTCCATCATTGATAAGGTGAGGCAGCAGCCGCCGGCTCCGGCAAATGCCTTTGGTGAGGAAGCAAGGGGGAAGCGTGCGATTGGAAAAGAAGGCGCACGTAGTGCGCGTGCGAGTGGACGCACCGCCGCCAAAGGGGTGGGGCGTGCTACATCAGGACGCGGTGGCAGCGCTGGAAGCGCAACGCTAGAGCAAGCAGCACCACCAGCACGCAGCTCTTCCGACGGATCCTCAGGCATTTCAGGAAGCCAAAGGCAAGCTTTAGGTAGCTGCCCACGCTCTAATTGCGGCGGAAGCATTATTGAAGGCCGTAAAGGGTATGGGTGCAGCCACTACAAGCAGGGTTGTGGCTTTGTCGTCTGGAAGGAATATGCTGGAAAGCAGATTACCGAAACGATGCTCAAGTCCTTGTTGGCGAAGGGACAGACGCAATTGTTGTCTTTTAAGCGTAAAGATGGATCGACCGTCAAAGCGCGAATTGTTCTGAATGAACCTGGTACAGGACAACTTAGCGTTCGAGAGGAATCCTGAGACAGGGTTTAGACCAATACAAAAAGGACCCTATCCGAGGGTCCTTTTTTGTTGGTGCAATTGTATGCTTTCGTGGATAACCCGTGGTACTTCCGTTAGCTTCTGTATCGTATACATCACGGAGTTCACGTTTTTTTGCAGTTCAACCATATTGTAAATCCATTCCTTAGGCTGCTTGAGATATACAGCATGAATACCTGCGGCAAGGGCTGGAGAAACATCAGTGCGCAGAGAATTCCCGATCATCCAGGTGATGCTTCGGTCCAAGCGATTCATCTGGATGATTTCTTCTAGGGCTTCGACATTTTTATGCTGGCGAATGTAGATGCGGTCATCAAAGTAGGTAGCCAGTTTCATTTGTTCAATCTTTCTTTCTTGAATGATCTGCTCACCGCCAGTATACAGATGGAGGGAATGCCCTGCTTTTTGGAGGGAGTTCAGCGTTTCGACCATGCCTGGATACGGTTCGATTTCCTGTTCGTACACACTTCGGCCAAGAGAGCGAAGCTCCTGCTCTTCCCGAGAATCGAGACGGCGTCCGAATTGTTCCGAGAAAAATTGGTACGTATCTATCAAAGATTGTGGGAAATGCTCGCTGGCAAAGCCCACTTGATGAACTCCAGCCACATCAATTTCGATTTGTTTTTCACGAATCGCATTTTTGGTTAGGTTATGAGTTGCAAACCATTCCTGAAGCAAATCAAAAAAGTGGTTGAGGATCAGGTCAAAATACTTGTTGCAGTGGACTAAGGTGTCATCAAGATCAAATAAAATGTGCTGCTTCGGATACGACACGATGCATACTCCTTCCAAGCCAAAGCTTTAACGCTGCTTCGGTTATAACTAAAAGTACAATTCAAATTACAATCCAATATAGGATTCCAAAAATACTTGTAAATCAGCCGCGCCATCGGGACGGATGCTGAATTTTTCCTTATGATAACGTCCGATGTGAATACGAAGCAGACCAGCCACTCGTAAAATCATCATATCAGACATGAGTGTATCTTCCAAACGGCTCAAATCATGGCGCATATCTTCGAGAGACTTAGGACCTTGAGCTACATAACGCAGAATTCGTAGCCGCTGCGGATCATTAACCGCACGAGTGAGCCGTAGCAGAAGCGTAGGCGGTTCTTCCTCGCTCTCCTCGGGGATATCTACTGGATACTGGATCAGCAGTGTGCGGGTATAAAAACAGTATGAATTAATCGGGCGATTATGGACAACTGGAAATAGGACTACTGTATCCAGGTCTTCCATGTGTGGCACGACTAGTCCAGCTGTCGCATATTCAACCAGTGCTTCCGGTTCCATTTTACTCAGCAGCATGCGCTTTTCCGCAGCGTCTTCTTCTGCCAACACACGCAGTTCGCCTTCCAGGGCCCGAAAATAATCACGATCCCACAATTTGAGGAGTGGTGCGTATACCTTACGAATGCGTAAAGATTCTTCAAAGGTTAAAAAAGGGATATGCGGAACGAGCAACTCAAACATATCTTTATCCGGGCCGTGGTCCAAATAAGAGATATAATCAGATATTTCATCTGATTCCGGACGAAGTAACGCCCAAGCATAGAGTGCGTCATAATCGCTAAAAGGGCAATCCTGAGCTGTAGCCAGCTCAGTACGAACTTCATGTTGTAGTCGTGCATCTACCTTGTCGATCCATTCATGGCCCAAGTCCATATCTTGAACCCACTTTTTAGTCACATAGGCCATGAAGCTGCCGAGCAATTCATAAATTGGAGAAGTGTCTATTTTAATTTGATAACTCATGGAACCCAATGCCTCCTATTCTGTCTTCTAGCCCAGAGCGGTGAACGTAATTAAGCCCGTCCATAAGCAAAACATGAGCATTTTAATGATTGCTCACTTATTTATTATGGCTTGTTCTGCCAGGGATTGTCCACTATAATATGAAATAGTGCGTTGTGACGTGAATGGGTTCGGATTGAACATACGAGGCTCCTTAACCGAAGGAGTCGGATACATACCAGACAAGCTCTTTCCGTAAAATCGTCATCTCAGATGGCGATTTTTTTCTTCTATTCTTTAATACACTAATTACACCTGAATTTGTATATGTGATTTGCCGGTTTTGCAGGACGGCATGGAATACATAGTGATAAGAATTATTATTGATTATGGAATCAAATGCAAATCATTTCTTAACATTGATTTTTTTATTATTTTATTTGTTCGATCAGGAGGAGCTAGGATGTCGTCGTCGTTACGGGTTCATTATTTTATTTTAATTGCTGTTATTATTGTTGCCGGATTATGCCAAGGTTTATTATTACCTATTCTGTCAATCTCGTTGGAACAAATGGGAGTTTCATCTTCACTAAATGGAATGAATGCGGCTGCTCTGTATATTGGTTCATTTGCAATGACGTTGGTGGCAGAACGGACATTGGGCTGGTTAGGGTTTAAAAAGCTGATGGCCGGTGGGCTTGTGCTAGTGCTCATTACGCTGCTGCTGTTTCCGCTAATCCCTGATATTCGAGTATGGTTCATACTGCGTCTGCTAGTAGGTATTGGTGACAGTGCATTGCACTACTCTGCGCAGCTATGGATATTGCTGGTGACTCCAGCAGAGAAGCGAGGCCGCAACATTTCCTTTTATGGTATGTCATATGGTCTGGGTTTTGCGTTAGGACCATTGGGATTATGGCTACTTGATTATGGAATGCTGGTTCCATTTGCTGCGTTGGCCTTATTGTGCTTGCTTGTTTTGCTGTTGGTGTTAATTAAGCTGCCGGACTCCAGACCAGAGAAGCTGGAGTCCGAGGCGCGTCCCACTCAAAGATTTCGTCGCAGTTACAGCTGGGCATGGTACGCTCTTTTGCCTGCATTTCTATACGGCTATATGGAAGCGAGCCTGAACAGTAACTTTCCAGTCTATGGCCTGCGTATTGGCTTTCATACCGATGAAATCGCCGCCTTGCTGCCGTTCGTCAGTTTGGGAGGGTTAGTGCTGCAGCTGCCGCTAGGGATATTGAGTGACCGTTGGGGACGTAAAAAGGTGCTAATGAGCGTAGGCATAGCAGGGGGAATGACCTTTATGTTGCTACCATGGAGCGGCAATCATTTTATGTTCACTTTGATATTGCTGACCCTAGCAGGTGGTTTAGTAGGCTCCTTTTTCTCTCTCGGTTTGGCCTACGCCGCTGATCTGTTGCCCAAATCATTTTTAGCAGCCGCGAATGTACTGGCATCCTTTCATTTTAATCTGGGAAGTGTGATCGGACCTAATATTAGCGGAGGGTTGCTGGACTTTGGAACTCAAGGCAGCATGTTTCTTGTCCTTGGTGGTAGTTACATTGTTTTCGGATTGTTAGGTTTGTTTTCCAGAAAAAGAGTAACGGCGGTTTAAAACTGCGGTTTGCATGGTATTTGTTTCACATTTACTATAAAATATAAACAGTATTGATGGTGCGCAAAGGGGAATCACTTAGATGATTAAAATTCGGAAGCTGACCAAACAAGTGGGACCTGAACGGACCCAGCTACTTCGAGGAATTGATGCTGAAATTCATCAAGGCGAATTCATAGCCATAGTGGGGCCAAGTGGAAGCGGCAAAACGACGCTGCTTCGCTGTCTTGCTTTACAAGAGCCATGGGATGAAGGCAGTTTAATTGTAGGTGGCAATGATGTGCTGAAATCCGGTTGGACTGGAAAGATGAAAATAAAGCGGGAATGGGCATACCTGGAGCAAAACCCGCATCTAAATATGAATCGAACCGCTCTTAAAAATGTGCTCATTGGCAGATCCGGTCAAACTCCAATGTGGAGAATGGTGACCGGTATGGTGCGTTCCGACGATTATATGGGAGCGATGGACGTACTGGAGGATCTGGGTCTGCTGGATAAGGCGCATGATAAATGCGACAAGCTCAGCGGTGGCGAGCGGCAGCGGGTAGCGACTGCGCGTGCTCTCGTGCACGGAGCTAAAGTTATTTTAGCGGATGAGCCTGTAAATGGACTTGATCCAGCTTCGGCAGCGCATGTATTGGAGACTTTTCGCAAGCTGTGTTCTGACGAGCGGGTGACGATCATGACTGTACTGCCGTTGGAAATGGCTGAACGCTTTGCTTCCCGTATATGGGGGTTGAATGATGGTGAATTGGTGTTTGATATTCAGGGGAGACGATTGACACAAGCGGAAAAGAACAAATTGTGAAGGGGACGGCAAGAGAAGTGAAAATAATGCTGTTGAGAATGGTGACTGGCTGCTGTTCCTTGCTGCTCCTTGCTGGATTTTTAAGCGGCTGTAATGTTATTAGCGATCCCATTTCGCTGATGGAGACACCGACGATGTCTGACGAGAAGCAGGAACTGAATGGTGCAGTGAATACGCAACTAGGGGCGGTACAGCCTTTAAGGCCGAATGATCCAGATGACCCGACGCCAATTCGAACGGGTGATTTGAACAATGATGGCACAGACGAAGCAGTGCTCTTTTATGAAACGCCTGATGAGAGCGTAAAAATACATGGTGCCTTGTTTGAAGATCAGGGGGGAACGTGGGTAAAGAAGCTGACGTTTGATGGGGAAGGCACTGTGCTGGAGTCATTTAAGCTCGTGGATTTAACGAATGATGGAACACTCGATATTGTAGCGGGTTTTTCCAGCGGAGATAGTGGCGATGGCGGGGACCAGAAGGGACTCATCGTGTATTCCTATACCGGAGGAACTCTGGAGAAAATATATGCTACAGGTTATACGGACTTCGTCGTAGATGATTTTAAGCATAACAAGATGGACTTAAACGGGGATAAATTGAATGATTTGACGATTATCACGCTGCGACGTAATGAATTCTTTACAGTTAAAACATTCCAATTTAGTGGGGGGACCTTTAAGGAAATCGGATCGTTGGATTTGGACAGTCAGGTCTTAGATGTCTATAATGTCGTTGCTGGCAAGGTAGCCGAGGGTAGGCAGGGGATTATTATAGACACCAAAATTGCTCAGACCACTACCGTTTCCAATGTTATTGTGATGGATCACGGCAAGCTTAGGAAGCTTAATCTTATGGATGTCACCTTCAAGGATGCGACCATCGCCAGTGGTGATGTGGATGGTGACGGTATTCTGGAATTTGGTAATTTGGAGAAGCCTAAAGGTTGGAGTAACAAGCCGCTGGATGAGGTTCCATATTTTGTGTCGTTCTATCAGTGGGACGGGGCGAAAGGAACGGTTTTTAAGCAGCAGCAGTATCGTGATTCTAATGAACAGGTCTACTTCAGATTACCGAAAGAGCTGCATGGCAAGGTGACGATTGATCCGAAAGTTTCGAAGAAGGACAGCTATTTGCGCTTTATTTTGGATGATACAGACAAAACGATAGCGGAAATTAAATTTTTCTCGTTGTCACAATGGGAGCGAAACAACGAAGGGTATAGCCAACTGTGGCGAACGAATGCGCAGGTCATTGGCATTAAGCGATCCAGTGAGCTGGAACCGCGTAAAACCATTAAAAACAAGCTGGGGGAAAGGCAGGTAGAGTAGAGTGAGTAAAGTTTTAATCATGGAAGACGAGGAATCCATTCGCAGCTTTATCGTCATTAATTTGAAACGTAACGGTTTTGAGGTGCTGGAGGCGTCGGAAGGGCATGAGGCTCTGAATATTTTGAACACGGTGCGGGATATTGATATTGCACTGCTTGACGTAATGGTACCCGGTATGGATGGTTTTGAAGTCTGTCGGAGAATCCGGGAGACGAATGAGCGCATCGGCATTATCTTTCTCACAGCGAAGGTACAGGAGCAGGATAAGGTATATGCCTTGTCTGTAGGGGCCGATGATCATGTGAGCAAGCCTTTTAGCCCGACGGAGCTGATTGCACGTATTCAATCGTTATTGCGTCGGGTGAATGTTCATCGTGAAACAGCAGCCAAAGTGTCCTTCCAGTCTGGACCGTTCACCCTAGATTTGATTGCTAAGCAATTTAAGAAGAACGGGCAGCTGATTGAGCTGACACCGACTGAGTTTTCCCTGATTCAATTTTTTCTGGAAAAAGAGAACACGCCGCTCAGCCGAGATGTTCTACTTGATCACGTATGGGGCAAAGAGTATATGGGCGATCCGAAAATTGTAGATGTGAATATCCGACGTCTTCGGCAGAAAATTGAAAACAATCCATCCGAGCCAGCCTTTTTACAAACAGTTTGGGGACATGGATATAAATGGAAAGGTCAGTCTCAATGATCAAAAAGGGAATTCGCCGACAGATTGTGCTTCACTATTTTTTCGTAGTGTTCTTAGCGCTTCTGTTAGTAGAAGTCATTTTTATGTTTGCACTCCGGTCGTACTATTACGATTCCATTTACAAACATATCGAAAGCCGTATCGAATCGGTAAGTGAATTTGCACCCAAATTTAAAGAGCCGGAACAGTCTTTGCAATCGTATTTGTTAAATACATTTTCTCTGCCCTTTACTGAACTGCAGTTGCTCGATGAACAGGGAAATGTAATTGATAACTCGACGAATTTTGCAGCAGATCTAAGTGTGCAAACAAGTGATGTGACACAAGCATTAGCTGGAGATACGGGCAAATGGATCGGAAAGCAACCGAGCACGGGGCAGCAGGTGATGGCGGTATCTCAAAAACTGGACAATATCGTCGGAGACCAGGTGTACGTTATTCGGTATACAACCTCGCTGGAATTGGTAAATGATAAGCTGTTTACGATTACGCTGTTTTCTCTTGGCATCATGGCAGCTGTACTGGTTATTGTATTTGTGGTCAGTACAGGGCTCGCGAATTCCATTGTTAGACCGATTAATAATATCCGCGATGTATCTGCTCAGATGGCTCAGGGGAGGTTTGATACACGCATTGAAGGCGATTATCGGTATGAGTTGGGTGAACTGGCTTCGACTCTGAACTATATGGCACAGGAAATTGTCAGAACAAATCAAATCAAGGATGATTTTATTTCATCTATATCTCATGAATTGCGTACTCCGCTTACATCTATTAAGGGTTGGAGTGAAACGTTAAATTCTGGCGGCTATGACCCCGAGGAGACGAAAATCGGGATGAAGATTATCTCTAAAGAGACGGATCGGCTGATTGGCTTGGTGGAGGAAATTCTCGATTTTTCCAAGCTGGAGCAAAATGCCATGAAGCTTGTAATGGGAACGGTAGATCTTCGGGAGCTTTTGCAGGAAATTATGCTGAACGTATGGGCCAAAGCAGAAATGAAGCAAATAAAACTTCAGCTTGATTCGGAAGAAGCGGCATATTTCGTCCATGGAGACGGTAACCGTCTAAAACAGGTATTTTTGAACATTGTGGATAATGCTATCAAGTTTTCGCATGAAAGCTCAATTATTTTTCTGTCGCTTCAACGGGTTGATGGCAATATCGAGATATCCGTACAAGATACAGGAATTGGAATTAGTGCTGAAAATCTTGCCAGAGTAAGAGACCGCTTTTTCCAGGTAGACCACCAAAACGGTGGTACTGGACTGGGATTGGCAATCTCACAACAGTTTGTCGAGCGCCATCATGGTCAGATGCTCATCAGAAGTGAACTGGGGGCTGGCACCACTATTACGGTTTCATTACCTGCTCTGCAAGCAGAGCAATCCGTGGAACCACCACAACTCACTGAAGAATAGATTTAAAGCCTACTTATAGGTGCAATTAGAAAAACAGCCAGTCCTCTTAAATCGGGAGGGCTGGCTGTTTTTGATTTGGGGTAACGTTATGAAGTAAAACCTTCGGCACGCAAGCGTGTATTGCGCTCGTAAGCTTCTTTCAGCATACGTGTAGTTTGCGGCCGTACCGCCATTTTACCAAATACCACTTCATTGGGTCCGATGACCATAATTTCGCCCGGACTGCCTTTAATGACAGCACCATCGCGAATCACAGCACCTTCACCAATAATCGCATGTTCAATATGGACGTTACGTCCAATGCGTGTGTCCGGCATAACGATACTTTCTTTGATGGCTGATCCTTTACCTACCTCGACACCACTAAATACAACGGAGCGTTCAATTCGGCCCTCTACTTGACAGGAATCATGCAACAAGCTGCCCAATGGCTGCGTTTGACGGTTAGGTACCTTTTGTGCGCTCAACCTTGTGCGGCGTTCACGTGTATACATCGGCCAATCCTTACGTTGAAGGTCGATCGCACAATTCTCGTGTAACAAATCCATGTGTGAATCCCACAGGCTTTTAACGGTACCTACGTCCTTCCAATAGCCCTGGAATTCATAAACGTACAAGGATTCTTGATCCGCTAACATTTTAGGTATGATATCTTTACCAAAATCATGACTGGATTGAGCATCCTGTGCGTCTTCTAACAAGTAATTTCTCAAGTAATCCCATTTGAAAAGGTAAATCCCCATAGAGGCTAAATTACTTTCCGGTTTATCCGGTTTCTCTGCAAATTCTGTGACACGCAGATCTTCATCGGCACTCATAACACCAAAACGGTGTGCTTCATCCCAAGGTACCTCCATGACAGAAATGGTAGCCGCAGCTCCTTTTTCCTTATGGTGGTTCAGCATTTCGCGATAATTCATATAGTAGATATGATCACCGGATAAAATAAGCACATGCTCCGGATTTTGGCTGTCAATATATTCAATATTCTTATGAATAGCATCTGCCGTTCCTAAGTATTCAGCGTTACCTGTGTTGTAAGATGGAAGCAGGGTAATTCCTTTGTCATCTGTTTTTGTAAGACCCCATGGTGTTCCATCCCCGATATGTTCGTGCAAGGATTCTGCCTCATATTGCGTCAGTACACCTACAGTATCAATGTCTGAATTTACGCAGTTACTGAGAGGAAAATCGATGATTCGGTAATGACCGCCAAAAGGTACGGCGGGTTTTGCAATCGTTGAAGTAAGGGGAGCAAGACGGCGTCCCTCTCCGCCTGCCAGCAGCATGGCAATGCATTCTTTATTAAACATTTCGTTTCCCTCCCGGTTTAGTTGTCAGTGTAGTACATACATAAACGGTATGGGGTACTCTTGAAACCATTAGGTATATAAGATTCCCCAAAAACTAAGGTTTATTTTTTTCCTAGTCATTTTTCTGTTCATTGTGGCTAGAATGGGGTAATAACTCAAGTCAGCTTTGAGCCAAAAGCGAATGCATTACCGATTCATACATTTTTACTTACAAACATATAAGGGTGGTGACGTGATGACAGACCAAACTCTTCCGCAACAGGCTATTTCATCGGAAGATATTTATTTGTTTCATGAAGGAACGCTTTATCACAGCTACCGATCTTTGGGTTCCCACCTTACTGTGGAGAACGGAGAACAGGGCGTCCGTTTTACGGTCTGGGCTCCTCATGCTCTCCATGTCGGGCTTGCTACAGATCGCAACAACTGGAATGGGGAACAGGATTCCTTATATAGGGTTCCCAAATCCGGTTTTTGGAGTCGTTTTTTTCCGGGGATATCCCAAGGAACTTTTTACAAATACGACATTACGGGTGCAAACGGTGAACGATTTCTGAAAGCAGACCCTTACGCGGTACGTGCTGAAGTGAGACCGGCAACGGCTTCTGTGGTAGCTTCTATAGATGGTTATACTTGGAACGATGCGATTTGGCGCCGAAAACGTAGAGCACCGTATGGAAAGCCTCTACACATATATGAGCTTCATCTGGGCACTTGGAAGCAAAAAGAAGATGGTACGTTTTATACATACAGGGAAATAGCTGAGCTTCTTGTGCCTTATGTGACTGATATGGGGTATACACATATTGAACTGATGCCGCTGAGTGAACATCCGTATGATCTTTCCTGGGGCTACCAACTTACTGGATATTTTGCACTCACAAGCCGTTATGGAGAACCGCATGATTTTATGTATTTGGTGGATCGTTGCCATCAGGCGGGAATTGGAGTGCTGATGGATTGGGTCCCAGCCCATTTTGCAAAAGATGCTCATGGATTAAGGCTGTTTGACGGATCGCCCCTGTTCGAATATGCGGATCCGCTGATTGCGGAAAAGCCCGGCTGGGGAACGCTGACGTTTGATTACAGCAAACCGGAGGTGCGTTCTTTCCTGATATCTAATGCGTTATTTTGGATGGATATGTACCATATTGACGGCCTGCGCGTAGATGCTGTGACGAGTATGCTACGGCTGGATTTTGAAAAGCAGGACGGTCAATATCGTTTTAACTCTAAGGGAGGTATTGAAAATGAGGAGGCTATTGCCTTCCTTCAACAACTGAATGAAACAGTATTCCGCTATTATCCGTATGCTCTGATGATGGCAGAGGAGTCCAGTGCCTGGCCTATGGTAACTTCCCCGGTAAGCGATGGAGGACTCGGTTTTAATTACAAATGGAATATGGGCTGGATGAACGATACGCTTGATTATATCGAAACGAATTTCGATCAGAGACCGGAGCGCCATAATTTGCTGACATTCCCCATAGCTTATGCGTACAGCGAAAATTTTACACTGCCATTGTCGCACGATGAGGTTGTTCATGGTAAGAAGTCGCTGCTTGATAAAATGCCAGGTAACTATGAGCAAAAATTTGCCGGGCTTCGAGCGCTTCTCGGTTACCAACTCACCTCGCCGGGCAAAAAGCTATTATTTATGGGAGGGGAATTCGGCCAATTCATCGAATGGAAGGATGAGGAGCAGCTTGACTGGTTTCTGCTGGATTATGACAGTCACCGTTCGCTGCACGCTTTTACGAAAGCGCTGAATCATTTGTATATTCAGGAAAAGGCACTATGGGAACTGGATCATTCGTGGGATGGATATCAGTGGATTGAGGCGGAGGACCGTGGGCAGAGCGTAATTACGTATTTACGTAAAAGTAAAAAGCCAGGAGATACATTGGTCGTGCTTATTAACTTTCAGCCCGTACCGAGAGAGAACTACCGAATTGGGCTGGAAAAGGCCGGGAGTTATATCGAACTGCTGAACAGTGATCATAAGGACTTTGGGGGAAGTGGCCAGCTAAATACCGGAATGATACGGACCGCCCGTATTCCTTGCCACGGTCAGCTTCACAGCTTGGAGGTGACTATACCACCCCTGAGCATCGTTATACTCAAGAAAGCGCCTCGGAGGCCTAAAAAAGCAGATTAACCACATAAGGAGGAAGCATATATGAACATTTTGTTTGCGGCAGCAGAAGCACATCCATTTATTAAAACAGGCGG
>RCUE01000279.1_pt1 | contig 15402 bp, 10 predicted proteins | sample 2166111 | NCBI WGS metagenome assembly RCUE01 (sample SAMN09930795, study PRJNA488358) | compost metagenome | feature: garden; material: soil; isolation source: compost soil in phenylacetonitrile-enriched culture | place: Germany: Experimental Botanical Garden Goettingen | collected 2016-01-27 | reverse complement strand
TTGCTTATGCCATCGGTGTAGCTACGCCTGTTTCGATTAACGTCGATACATACGGTACGGGTAAAGTGAGTGATGAGAAGCTGGTTGAATTGATCCGAAATAACTTTGATCTGCGCCCAACAGGTATTATTCGCATGTTGGATCTGCGTCGTCCAATTTATAAGCAAACTGCTGCCTACGGTCACTTTGGACGTACAGATTTGGATGTACCATGGGAGAGCGTAGATAAAGCTGAAATTCTAAAAGAACAAGCGGGGCTGTAATTCCTCGTATGTTATCAAAATAAAAGCAACAACCCAAAAAGACTGTTTCATGCTTTGCATGAACAGTCTTTTTGGGTTGTATTTCGCTGTTAAGTACGAATTTGCTCTGATGTACCGAATGCTGAGTGACTACTCGGATATCGGTGCATGGTCCAATAAATTTTTAAGTAAACGACAAACCTTTTGCAGTTCCTTGTACTGCTCCAAATACGCAAAAAGGGCTTTCAGGAGGCCTTTCTGAGGGTTCGATTTCAGAGCCTCTTCCTTTAAATGAGCGTAGATTTGCTGACACTCCTGTTTCTCCTCTGAACTCCAAGAAGACAGCAGTATACTGTCTTCCAAAGAGTGGAGAAGGCTGTTAATTTGACGGCCTTGATCAAAAGGATTACTTAGAGCACTTTCGGGTAACCAGCCTTGCTTGCTCCAGAACAAATGTGGAGCTGAATCAGCATTGTTCAGGCTGGTTGCCAAGGAACTGGATAAGAAGATAATAAACTGTGTTAGATGTTCAATCGTTTCATCATTCATCCGATCGGCAAAGAAGCGAATATATTCAAACACAATGCTTTTAAGTACAAAGGTCACGTCCCATGCATGATCTTCAATGCTCGGTCCAAAAATATCAATCAGGCAGTCGCGAACCCATCTGTACAATTTGTATTCATGATTCTCGAATGCGTAATTAAGTTGTTCATTCTGGAAAATAAGCATGGAAGGCTCAGGAAGATCCATCATGAGATACACTTTGTTTTCAACGAGATTTTTCAAGTAAAGTACAATAAAACCATGTAGTTTATCGTGCTTAGAAAGATCAGGTTTACTGTAGAGAGCCCGGATGTCTTGTTCAATATTATTTTCCAGAATGATACACATTTCTAGAGGGAGTTCTTCTTTTCCCTGAAAATATTTATAAAAGGATGCCTTCGCCATCCCACTTTCTTTGGCGATTTCTTCAACAGATGTTGAATAATAGCCTTTTCTGGAGAACAGCCGAATGGCGGCCTGTAAAATATCATTTTTTTTGCTTTCCATACATACTTCCCCCTAGGGACCGACTAACTCGACAGCATGCGAACTCACTTCATACATCATAAAGATTGATCAGGTGTGATAACTGTGTGCTGCTGTCTTTTGAGTTGACGGCGCATCTTGTATTTGGCCATGATCATATACAAGGACGGCACGACAAACAAGGTTAACAAGGTCGAGAATAACAAACCGAAAATGACGGTAAACGCCAGTGGCTTAAAGAGCAGGCTTCCCAATAGTGCCAACGGAATCATACCTACAATGGCGGCCAAGGATGTCAATAAAATTGGTCTGAAGCGAGCGGCGGCCGCCTGTATTACGGCTTCCTTTAATTCCATTCCTTCATGTCGTGCATCCTCGATAAATTCAATTAACACAATCCCATTCCGCACAACAATGCCCGCGAGTGCAATGATTCCCATGATGCTCATAAAACCGATAGGCATATCGGTTAAGAAAATACCAATAATCCCGCCGGCTGCTGCCAGGTACACGGTCGTCATAATAATAATAGGAATGGAGAGAGAATAAAATTGCATAGTAATCAAGAGTAAAATGAGCAAGACTACAACGATAGCCAGCTGTCCTAAGTCCTTGAATATGGTCGATTGGTCAGAGGTTTCCCCACCAACCTCCCATTTGTAGCCTTCTGGGAATTTCATTTGCGCCAGCTTACTTTCAACATCAACCATCGCTTCGCTTGCAGTTCGTCCGTTCAAATCGGCTTCCACCGTAATCGTCCGCTCCATATTGTAATGCTTGATTTGCTGAATAGCAAATGACGGCTTAATCTGGACAAGCTGGTTTAATGGAATTTGCTTACCAGCTGCATTAACTACACTTAATTGTTGGAAAAGCTTACTTGGCTCCTCGTCGCTGTGATTCAAATACATTTTAATATCTACCAGACTGTTTCCAGTATCAAATTGGCTGACTTGGGCTCCTTCTTTTAATAGAAGCAGGGTGCGAGTCAAATCTGTGTAACTTACCAGGTATTGATCCATCGCTTGTTTGTTGACCTCAAGCTCCAGTGCATATCGTTCAATTCCTATATCATCCACGATGCCTGTTGTGCCCTCTACTGTCGCGATCTGCTCCTTTGCCTTCTGGGCAAGGGTTTGCAGTTCATTCAGATCCTGACCTGAGATACGAATAGAAACGGGCTTACCCACTGGAATCCCGAGACGAGGAACATACATCGTAACTGTAACTCCAGGGTAGGATTTCTTAACATGTTGTTCCCAAGCATCAACTGTCGTATTGAGATCGAATACGTTTTCTTTGCCGACGACAGCAATCTGCCCCACCGTTTCGTTATAACTAATATTTCCACCCGAACTATTAATGTCACTAAACAGTTGTGGGGCAGTCCCTCCAGTGCTGTAGACGACCTTGGAAGTTTCAGGTTGCTTTTTCACCCAGCCTGCAAGGTCTTTAACGACCTGGTCGGTTTCCGCAATTGAAGTGCCTACAGGCATTTTTACATTTAGTGCAACATGAGGATCTTCCGACTCAGGAAAAAGTTCAACTGAGGTAAAGGGAACTAATCCATAGGCGGCTGTTCCAAGCATGAGTCCGACCATGGCTGTCAATAAGGGACGCTGAATGACCTTAGGCATCAGTTTTTGTGAATAGAGCTTGTTTAAAGAATGAATCTGCTGGCCGAGCAAGCCTGCTGGTTTAGATTTACCCTGAGGGTGACGAGCCTGTCTGCGCTTCTCATACCATTCTCGAAAAATAGGGATGATGGTGAGCGACATGATCATAGAGGCAAGCATGGTCAGGGAGACAATAGCAGGAATAGGTTTAATAAAGGCACCTACATTTCCAGGAAGAAACAACAATGGTGCGAAAGCTGAGATGGTAGCCAGAGTTGCAACCAAAATAGAAAGCATGACCTCTTTGGTACCTTTTACAGCTGCGACTGAGGGTGATTCTCCTAATTCCGTAAGTCTACGCTCAATATTATCATTTACAACTACGGCATCATCCACGAGTATGCCGAGTACGATGATCAGACCGACAACGGAAATCTGATTTAGAGTGATGCCGAACATAGGCAAAAAGATAATGGCAATCGAAACCGAAATAGGAATGGCCAGTGCAACAAATGCAGAGGTGAGCAAATTCAGCCCCAACATACAAACGAGAATAACGGCCACAATCGCAAGAATCGTTTCACGCTTTAAGTCGTCAAAGATATGGCTTACCTGATCCTTTTGTGCAAAAAGAGTTTGAAAGTGAACACCTGCGGGGAGTGTTTTTTCCAGTTCTTTGAGCTTGGTATTGACCTTTTCGCTCATAGAAGGGATGTCTGTGCCTGTTTCTGCTCCAATACTTAACGTAATGGCCGGTTTACCCTCTACATAGGCAAAGTATTCTGTATTAGGATGGGCCAGCTCCGTTATGCCGATATCTCTCAAATAAACAGGATTACCCTCTTTGGTGCGTGTCAAAAGGACCTGATTCAATTCATCAGCTTTTTCGGTCTCGCGAACAATAAGTTGATAGGTACGTCCGTTGTATTCAATATTACCAGTAGGGACCCGATCAATTTGAGCCTGAATCGCTTGAGCCACTTGTCCCCACGAAAGCTGGTATTGCTGAAGTTTCTGATTGTCAATATGGACACGTACTTCTTGATCAGGGAGACCATTGAATTTGACGCTAGATACGCCAGAAATGGTATTGAGCTGATCTTTCCAAGTCGTTGTTAAATCATTTAGTTTATACAGCGGTGTGGAAGAGTCAGCCGTCAGGGTATAGGAGCCGATAAAAGAGCTGGTTAGTTTGTCATTTACAACAGGTACTTCAACGCCTTGAGGAAGATCAGCTTGTGCATCTTGCACTTTTTTACGCATATCATCCCAAACCGTTTGAGGATCAACTCCGTTTTTGGATTCGATTAAAATAGAGGAGAATCCGTTACCAGAAGTCGAACTAATCGTTTTAACACCTTCAACTTCCTTAATGCGTTTCTCCAGCTCTTTAGTTACGGTTTCTTCTACTTTTTGTGGTGAAGCACCAGGGTAGACTGTTGTTACCATAGCATTCTGTATGGTGACATCCGGCATTTCCTGCTGTGGTAACTGGAAAAAGCCGAAGATTCCGACCAAAATCAGCATGACAAAAAACAGCAATGTAATTTTTCGTTTTTTTACGATGTACTCAATCATGGGCGTCCGCCTTCCTCCGACTGAATCGCATTTCCATCAAACAGGTTTTCTGCCCCTTTAACGATAATACGTTCGCCTTCACGAAGTCCCGATACGATTTGCAACTGATTATCTACAACCTGATTACCAAGCTCCACAGGGGTTTTAACAGCTTTTCCTTGAATGTCTTTGAAAATAAAAGGCTTGCTTCCCGTGTTAATGACTGCTTCGGCAGGAACGAGAATCCCATTCTTGTCGGTCACCTGTTGAGCAGCTTTAATGACCTGACCGGGTAACCAGTCTCGCTGTGGATTGTTTATAACAATCTCTACGTTAACCCTTCCTGTGTCGGTGCTGGTTGAAGGATAGACGTTAGACACCGTACCTTGACGGGTCTCTTCATAGAGCGCCACTTCTACTTGTTGACCCTTTTTCCAATCCTTAATTTCACTGTCTGGTACAGGAAGTAGTACTTTGAGGCGGTCGATGGTGCCTATGCGATAGACGGCTTGCCCTGACGCGACCAAATCACCTGTATTCACGATTTTTTCTAAGATTACACCGTTCACAGGAGAGATTAGACGTGTGCGTGAAAGTGCAAGTTCTGCCTGCCCCTTGGCAACAAGGGCTTTTTCGTAGTTGGCATGGGCTTGTTTTTGGGAAGCCACAGCCTGTTCACTGGCCGCTAGGGCTTTGCTTTTACCTGCAAGCGCATCTTGAAAGGAAGCTTGGGCGGATTGATGATCTTCGGCTGTGGCCCCTTCCAGCAAAAGGGACAGGGATTCCTTGGCTTGTTCCAAGTCTTTCAGGGCTGCGGTAGCATTCAGGTGAGCATTTTCATTATCTGATGCGGTAGCAGCGCCTGCCTCAAACAGCTTCTGTGTGCGCTCGCTATCCGTCTTGGCCTTGTTATAAGCGCTTTGTGCCTTATCTACAGTAGCTTGCGCTTGTTGTTTCTCTTGAGCACGTGCGCCTTTATTGACCTTGTTAACATTCGCGCGAGCTCCTGTAATGCCGGCATCGGCGGATTGAATCGCGGAGGTAGCAGCCTGTAAATTAGCCTGTGCGTTATCTATACCGGCCAAGGCCTCTTGAATAGAGGCTGTCGCCTGTGCAACCTGCAGTCTATAGTCAGCGTCATCTAGACGGGCAATGGTTGTACCTTTCTGTACAGCCGTCCCGGTAGTGATTTCTGCGCTAGCGACGATACCTCCGTTCTGAAAAGCCAGTGTACGTTCTTCATAGGCTTGAAGAGTGCCTGACAAGTTATAGGCAGTATGAAGTGGCGTTGATTTGACGATTGCGGTCCGCACAACGGTTGGCTGTACAGATGAACCTAGAGCGGCATCTTTTTTTTCTGTAGAACATCCGGTCATTGCGATGCACAGGGATAAAGTAGATATGATGATGGCCCGTTGTTTATTCATGATTATCAATCCTTCCGATAGGGTCATAATTAGAGAAGTGAACTAATCAGTATTATTTGAACTAACAAGTTCAAATGTATTATAGTGCGCCGATATTGCATTCGTCAATTCATCGTTTTAGATTTTATGAATTAGTTGACGGGACTTTCGTAACTTTTGCCTATATAATAAGTCTATTAACATAAGAGGATTTTTTTGTTTATTGATAGAGTACATGCGCGGAACAAAACCGTTTAAATACATTGAAGATGGGAGCTATTATCCAAATGTTTTTAAGTAATAAGAAACAGAGTGAAGTGAAAGTTAATGGCAGAGGAATCGCTAAAAGATGGGCCGTGTTAACACTGGCAGGGGTATTATGGGTCGGTCCAGTTGCTGGAACTGGGGCTCTAATCCCCTTGAATGGCTGGATGTCTGCTCCAATCGCAAGTGCAGCCTCTGGTTCAACTGTAAAATTGGGAGAAGAGATCATTACTTCGGGTGCAACATTATTGAAATATCGTTTTAAAGGGTCCAAAGGAACAGCACTGGCTGATATCATTCGAGTAGACTTGCAAAATCCGTACGTTAAGCTGGATGTCATGACGGGGAAGAATGGACAGTTTACGACCCGGCAGAGCACAGGCGGCATGGCAAAAGAGACTGGAGCGGTTGCTGGTGTAAACGGGGATTATTTTAATACCTCAAGCGAGGGAGCTCCGATCGGTGGACAAGTATCCAAGGGTGTGTTGATGTCTACTCCATCTGATTTAACGGGCATGTATGCCTTTGCTGTAACCAGAGATGGTTCTCCGATGGTGGAGCAGTTTACTTTTGAAGGAACAGTAAAAGCTGGAGACGGGTCGTCTTTCTCTTTGGCGGGGATGAACAAGGCTTCGTATTCGCCTGAGACGAGTGGGGGCAGTTATAGTCACTCTAATGCTATGTATATTTATACATCTGCTTGGAAAGCAATTGAGCGGCCCAAAAACAGTTCGACAACGCCTACCGAGGTATTGGTACAAAATGGTGTGGTTACGCAAGTCTCCGACAATGCTACATTGAATATGACCGTTCCGCAGGATGGCTATATTTTACGTACTCACGGTAAAGCGGCTGATTATGCCAAAGCGCATCTGACCGTGGGACAGACGGTAGAAACAAGCTATCGCCTTCGTGTTAAATCGACAGGGAGTGAAGTAGATCCTTCCAACCTTCAGATGATGATTGGTGGACATACCATATTAGTAAATGACGGTCAGAAAACCTCTTTTTCCCGGAGCACAACAAGCATAGGCGGGACGCGTGCGCGTACAGCTTTGGGATATTCCCGTGACAAGCGTTACGCTTATGTCATTGCCGTTGAGAAGAATGGGAACAGCGTTGGTGTATCCCTGAGCGAGCTGCAAACGCTGATGAAAGATATTGGCGTTTGGAAGGGTATGAACCTCGATGGGGGCGGTTCTACGACCATGGTGACTCGTGATTTGGGGGATACGACAGCGGGACTTACGTTCAATACGGAATATGGTACAGAGCAACGTAGTATCGTAAATGGAGTGGGGGTATATACCAATGCTCCTAAAGGAACGCTCAAAGGTTTCACCATCAAGGGCAATAAAACGCTGCTGATTGGTCAGACCGGAAGCTATTCCTTCAAAGGCTATGACAACTACTACAATCCCTTCGATACCTCAAAAGTACAAGTGACGTGGAAGTCCAGCAACCCGGCTGTTGTGTCAGTGAGCGGCGGCGTTGTGAAGGGGGCCCAACCGGGAACGGCTACTTTAACGGCATCCAGTGGCTCAGCCAGCGCTACAACTAAGGTCACCGTGCTTGGAGCAGATGAAATTTCATCACTCACCGCAGGAAGTGGAACTGGCTCGCTTACCGCTGGAGCTAAAATCGCTGTACCGGTAACGGCAAAGACAAAAGATGGACAGAGTGTCAGCATTACGTCAGATGCGCTCAAATGGGAGTTCATTGGCTTTAAGGGAAGCGTTAAGGACAATCAACTTACAGTAAATACGGTGGATGCAGGCGTGAAAACGGGCTATGCCATCGGTCGCTATGATGGTTTCAGCGCTGTCGTCTTCTTGTCTGCTGGCGGAGCAAGTACAAACAATTGGGAGAACTTCGAAAATGTTTCGTATCCGGTTGATTTTACTTCGAATGTGGAAGGTGTTACCGGCACAGTGGCTGTTGTACAAGGAGATGGCGACCATGCCAATTCCAAAGTGCTGGAACTGAACTACGATATGACAAATGGCAGTGGTAAAATGTATGCTTACGCCCAATTGAACGGCACGTCCGGGAAAACGCTTGAACAGGCGGCTACTTCCATCTCAATTGATGTCAGAGGGGATAAGAGTCTGAACTGGCTGCGTGCGGAGCTAGAGGATGCCCAAGGCAAAACAGCATATATTGATCTCGCTAAAGTGATCGACTGGAACGGTTGGAAAACCATTAATGCAGATATGAGCGGTTTGAATATTTCGTATCCAGCGAAGCTGAAACGTCTTTATGTGGTCAATGTGGCGGAAGGTCAGGACGAGCGTGCTAAAACAGGCAATGTTGCTTTTGATAATATTTCTTTTAATACACCGGGAACGGTCGGCACAGAAGGACTTAAAAAGGGAACAGCTCAAATGACGATCGGACAAAAATCAATGACAGTAAACGGAACACCTACAACAATTGATGCAGCTCCGATGACTCGCGATGGTTCAACGTATGTTCCGATTAAGTATGTGCTGGACGCATTTGGCGGACAAGCCAAATGGAATGCGGGCGATCAACGGATCACCGTTATGCGCGGTGGTGTGCTGATGGATTTGACCGTAGGGAAAAAAGAAGTTGTTCTGAACGGGAAGCGTCAAAGTACTGATGTTGCACCCGTTGTGCTAGGGGGTAGGACTTTAGTCCCGTTGAGACTCGTGTCTGAGCAGTTAGGAATGACTGTAAAATGGGAACAAGAAACGAAGACCATCACCCTCCAGTCATGATATGGTATGATATATACTTGAAATGCTAGGATTGGAGTAGAACATTTGTGGACTTTCAAGCCGATATCATAGACCGAGTCATTAAAAATGCCATCCAGGTGATGGAGAACAGCAAATATCAGATGTTCGAAATATTGGACACGGCCCGGACCGAGCTGGTCACGTTAAATCAGGAGCTCCAGAGCGTCTTGAAGGAAACAGCAGAAACGATCGAAAAGGTGGACCAGCTGGAAATGAACTATCGGCGGTCCCGCATTCGGTTGACTGAGGTCAGCCGTGACTTCGTTCGCTATTCGGAAGAGGATATCAAGCAGGCTTATGAGAAGGCAACACAGCTTCAACTCGATGTGATGATTTTCCGCGAGAAGGAAATGTATCTCAAAGCCAGAAGAGATGATCTTCAAAAGCGGGCCAAAAGTGTTGAGGCTTCTGTCGAGCGCGCCGAAACCATCGGTTCGCAGATGGGAGTCGTGCTGGAATATTTGTCGGGCGAATTGGGACAAGTGACGCGGATCATCGAATCGGCTAAAAACCGGCAGTTTATTGGTCTGAAAATTATTTTGGCTCAGGAAGAGGAGCGTAAACGCATATCCCGTGAAATTCACGATGGACCTGCGCAGCTCCTTGCGCATCTAGTGCTTAGGACGGAAATTGTGGAAAGAATGATCGCCAAGCAGGAATTTAAGATGGTTCAGGACGAAATAGTAGACTTGAAGAAACAGGTTCGCTCCAGTCTTGAGGAAATGCGAAAGGTCATTTTCAATTTGCGTCCTATGGCCCTGGATGACCTGGGACTTATTCCGACGCTCCGGAAATATGTGCAGGATTTTGAAGAAAAAACGAAGATTAGATCGCTTTTTGAAACAAGGGGCAAGGAACACCGTCTCTCTTCCGCGATGGAAGCAGCCATTTACCGTCTGATCCAGGAAGCTTTGACCAACGCTGCCAAGCATGCTTATCCTACCTATGTGCTTGTTGAGATTACCTATCAGGCGCAGCTTGTAAAAATCGTGGTGCAGGATAATGGTTTGGGCTTCAAGCCAGAGCTTTTTCAGCAAAAAAGCAAAGATCATGGGCATTTTGGTCTGATTGGTATGCGGGAAAGGGTTGAACTGCTCGAGGGGAGAATGGAGATCGAATCAGCTGAGAATCAAGGCACCAAGATAGTGATTCATATCCCAACCAACGTGGAAAAGGGAAAGGAGTAACAACATGGAAAATCAGGAAATTAGCAATGCACCCATTAAAGTTCTCTTAGCGGACGATCATCAGTTGTTCCGTGAAGGGCTTAAACGTATTTTGAATATGGAGGACGACATTGAGGTCATCGGAGAATGTGGTGATGGTATTCAAGTGTTGGAATTCTGTAACGTAGAGAAACCGGATATTGTTCTGATGGACATTAATATGCCAATTGAAAATGGTGTAGAGGCAACCGAAAAACTGCGTGAGATGTTCCCGGATGTCAAAGTTATCATTTTATCCATTCATGATGATGAAAGCTATGTATTTGAGACGTTGCGCAAGGGAGCCAATGGTTATCTGTTAAAGGATATGGAGGCCGAGTCCCTCATTAATGCTATTCGTTCGGTTCATGAAGGCTATGCGTTTATCCATCCGAAGGTAACAGGTAAGCTCATTCAGCAACTCCGCCGGATGACCTACTTGAATGAAACAGGGGCTATGGCTGAAGGTCATACGAAGGAAGCCGGCGTGAAGTTTGTCGCAGGTGAAAATAATCCATTGACCCGTCGTGAAGCTGAAGTATTGCGTCTGATGGCTGAAGGTAAGAGCAACAAGATGATCGGTGAATATTTATTCATTAGTGAGAAAACGGTCAAAAACCATGTCAGCAGTATTTTGCAAAAAATGGAGGTTGATGACCGTACACAAGCAGTTATTAACTCAATCAAATATGGATGGGTTACGCTGTAAAGTGTAGTTTTTCCATGCATTAGACGATGCAGCTGCTAATAGATATGAATGCTGTACCGTCTTTCACTCCGGGCGATATGTCCGCTCATACAGAAACCCAGTACATAACCGTGACACCTCTTCCTGTTATACGGCATATATTGTCGCTATAGGAGGAGGTGGAACCCTCGTGACGGCTCACTTGGTTTGGATATTGCTTATATACGGTGTGGGAGCCGCAGTCGTTCATCTTATGTATATACGACAGGCGGTTCAGGCTTATCACAATGGTGAAGATTCACGCGCAATATCTCCGGGTCATCGCGCGACTCGCTATATTGTGATTACGTCCAATGACGGAGATCGTGTGGAATGGGTGATGCGTTCGTTGAACATACTTGCCTGGCTGCACCGGAGGCCGCTACATGTGACGGTACTGGATGATGAATCTATGGACGATACGCTACCGATTCTGACACGGCTAGTGCGCTATAGTCATATGGATGTTTCAGTCATTTCAAGTCGTTTTTCACCGGGGAACCCGGTTTTACCGAAGTCAGGCGGTGAAAAGCAGGTTGTTATTGATCTTAGAACAGTCAAGTCGTTGGCGGACGCCCCGCTTGTTCCTTAGCGACAGGGGATTGTGGACATCTTGGTCAAAATCGGATATAAATGTTTATAAACAGTTGTATAGGCAAGACAATAGGGATATCGTTGAGATCTACTTGATGTGAAGCACACTTCAGGCTATTAGCCACAGAAGTGTGCTTTTTTGCTGTTCTCTGGGGTGATAAGAACCCAAAAAGTAATGAATGGGGGGAGAAGGGGAAGGTGAAAATTGCAGTATATGCAGTGAGGTATAAGGGGAATTGGAATCTCCGATTATCTGTGGATATTCGAGTAGATATGACATGGTGGATGAATCCAGATGAGGGGCAGGGGAATGTTGTCGAAAGGTGGGTGTTATTAGGAGATGAGCTCCCCTTGTCCTGGGGAACAAAGCTGTGTGAAACATTTAAGGAATTAGTAGGTATGGAGCGATGGGGGAAACGGCAGTGGTGGGCTTATATTATCGCACAGCTAAAAAGTGAACTGACTCTTGAACCTTTTGACGGAGAACGAATTTTATCTGGAGTAGTAGAGAATATATGCATTTGGGATCATGTACAAGGTTGGACTTCTCGCACAGAAAGTGGGGATGAGAGACGAGAAACAAAGGGAGTTTTACGTTCTATTCAAAAAAGGGACCTCGTCACGGGAATGGATGGATTGGAGAGGGAGTGTTTAACACGACAAGCGAATGAACTGGCTAATTTGTTGTCAGGACGCCAGTTACTCGTTCCAGAAGTCGAAGCGCTACTGGCAGAGGCAGCGCCAGGTTTGGAGCGTACTTGGCGATCCGCTGCACAACTTGCATATCTGCAAGGCCGACTCAGCTTTGCTACTGGCCTCGATCCAGCACCTCGCACGCGCTGGTCTGCCGCGCGTACGCATGAACTCCGCTGCAACCGTTGTGGCAGCGGGATAGTGCACCGCACGAGCTGCGCATCGTGCGGCCGTAAGGCGTGCGCCTACTGCGAGACATGTCTCGCACTTGGACGCAGCCGTGAATGCTCGCTGCTGCTGCGCGGTGCAGCGAAACCCGCGCTGCCGTGCACAGCAGGCATAGCCCCGGCGACGGAACTCGACCGCTGGGGGCTAAGCCCAGCGCAGCGTGCCGCCGCCGAAGCGGCGCTGCGCTTTTTAGCCGCACCGCACGGCGAAGTGCGGGGACATTTTCGCCCGGAAGACCGTGGGCTCCGGGCGTTGTTCCGGCGCGGCATGGTTGCGCGCCGGGGATCAGAAGCTGCCTCTTCGCAGAGCAGCAACCTTGCCCGTAGCAGGCAGCCTTCGCCGAAACCTGGCGAAGGTGCGAGGCACAACGTTGACCGGCAGGCGCCTGATACCACGGTAGAACGTTTTCTGCTCTGGGCCGTAACAGGCGCAGGCAAGACAGAAATGATGTTTCCGCTCTTACAATATGTGCTGGATCACGGAGGAACGGCGCTTGTAGCAACACCACGCCGCGACGTGGTACTGGAGCTAGCCCCTCGTTTGGCCATTGCTTTTCCCAATGTAAGCATGGTGACGCTCTATGGGGGAAGCGCAGAACGCTGGCAAAGGGGGCAGCTGACACTGGCGACGACACATCAGCTACTGCGTTATCGTCAAGCTTTTGATTTGGTTGTGATTGACGAGATTGACGCGTTCCCTTATCACAATGATCCTATGCTTGCCTTTGCTGCACGAGCAGTATGTAAGTCGATGGGAAGGTTTATCTATTTATCTGCTACACCACCGCATGCATTGCAGAAAGAGGCTGCACGCGGTCTACTGCCACATGCCAAGGTTCCCGTTCGTTTTCATCGCTATCCTTTACCTGTCCCCTTTCGTCTGGGGACTGCTTCAGTACAACAGTGGCTGCAAAAAGGTCGGCTTCCCGCATCCTTTATTCAACGCCTACGTGTATCCATACAGCGTGGAGCACAGGTTTTTCTGTTTGTGACACGAATCTCACATATTCAGGGGCTTGTGGAGCAGCTGATTAAACAATTACCTGATGTACCTATTGCTGGAACCTCCTCACAGGATGAAGAAAGAACCGCTAAGGTGCGCTTATTTCGAGCTACTGAAATACGAGTTCTGGTCACAACGACTATTTTGGAGCGAGGGGTGACTGTTCCACGGAGTGATGTGTATGTATTAGACGCGGACAGTAGTCTTTTTGATGAAGCCTCTCTTGTCCAAATGGCTGGTCGCGCAGGAAGATCCAAGGATGACCCATGCGGAGGTGTTATTTTTACATCCCCTCAATGGACTCGAGGTCAAAAGAGAGCGATTAGACAAATTAAACGAATGAATGCACTGGCTCGGAAAAGAGGATACCTGAAGGAGGCGAAGCACTAAATGCATTAAATAAAAAAAGTTTTTTTGGAAATGTGAAACCTGAAACAATGTCGGTACGTAAACTACCAAGAAAGGTGCATTCTGGTATGGGGATGATTCCAAGAACCTGTCTATTTTTGAATTGGTTATTCCATCGTCAGTCCCAAACATGTATCGCTTGCGGCACTCTCACAGGGCGTTTTTCCGAATTCCCCGGGATTTGTACTTCTTGTTCGCTTCAAATTCCTTGGGTTTACGATATTCGTTGTGTTTATTGTGGACGTCCGACGTCTTGCCCGGATTGCGTAAGGCTTGACCGATTAGTACGTTACTATGTGTGCAATCGGAGTGCAACCAGCTACACGCCGATGATGAGAGAATGGATTGGACAGTTCAAATATCGCGGGAATGAAAAGTATGGTTCCCTGCTGGGTGAGATCATGAATCGAGCCTATCAGGCGATGAGGTATGAGTTTGCAGGTCTTAAACATTCTCGTTTCAAGCGATCTTTGTGGAGTGTGGATGTAGTGACCTGTGTTCCGGTAAGTGAGAAGAGGCTGTCAGAGCGAGGTTTCAATCAGGCTCGGATCTTGGCAGAAGAGATTGCTAAGCGGAATAAGCTCCCCTTCCTATCTTTACTTGCTCGTCCACAAGATACAGGCAAACAAAGCTTTAAATCAAAAAAGGAACGCATGAACACAATGAATAATGCGTTTTCTGTTCACCCCAATATGACAAATTTGCTGAAGTCTTTTATTTTAAAAGCTAAATCTCAATGTGTTACAGAAAATAAGCTTTCCGTTACCGTTTTGCTTGTTGATGATATTTATACAACGGGGAGCACATTGCAGGCGTGTGCACGTGTTTTGAGAGAAAAGGCATTAGAGCAAGGAATACATTTGACTATTTTTTGCCTGACCTTAGCAAGATCATAAGTCTAAATATCTGGTATTCCCCATAAATTTCGCTTGAAACTATGAAAAAAAGGTTATAATTCTCTTGAAAGAAGGGTTAAATGATAGAGCAAAAAGTCTTTTAAGCCGTACAATCAGCAGGATTTGACAACGAGCTAGAGAGAGGTATATAATAAAAATATAGAGACAAACAAAAAGTAAGGAAGTGAGGGATGAAAACAGAATATTTCAATTTAGAGGTTGATTTTTTTGGAAAAGAGGAGTACAATTTCTATCTGTTGATAGCTAACATGATTGGTAATAAGTGATTAGCTAATGACTAAAGAGCGGACATTGGGAGTGTCTCGCTCAGTAGTAAAGCAGTTAATTAAAATTTAAAGCTAAAAAGAGGAGAGAACAAATCATGAAAAACGTAATGAAAAAAGTAGTAGTATCTAGTATGTTGGCAGTTAGTTTAGGTGCAGTATCTTTGTTGAGTCCACTTGCAACAGGTCAAGTAATGGCAAAATCGAATTCAGACTACAACAAGGATCAAGCTGAAGAACAACTGATCATTCAACAACAAGAAGCAGCACAAAAAGCATTTGAAGCAAAACTTTTTGGAACTGGAACTACTGAAAAAGCAACAACTACAACACCAGCTCAGCCAGCCACTGAGAACAACAATCAAGCAACAACCACAAAACCAGCAACGACTACAACCACAACACCTGCAACAACTGTAAATACAATTACTGTAAATGTTCAAGATGGCGACACACTGGCTTCTATTGCTGAAAAATACGGTGTAA
>RCUE01000278.1_pt1 | contig 15417 bp, 16 predicted proteins | sample 2166111 | NCBI WGS metagenome assembly RCUE01 (sample SAMN09930795, study PRJNA488358) | compost metagenome | feature: garden; material: soil; isolation source: compost soil in phenylacetonitrile-enriched culture | place: Germany: Experimental Botanical Garden Goettingen | collected 2016-01-27 | reverse complement strand
TAGCAGAAAATGAACTGGATATGGATTTAGGAAAAGAATCAGGCGGGGGATTTGAACGGTTTATGTTTTTCCTGATTCCGATTGTGTTCACAATCGTTCTGGTCGGGGTCCTGCTTACATTGTTCAATATGGACTTCAGAAGCGAAATGATTTCATTAGGGAACAAAATACCAGTTGTTAAAAATTGGGTACCTGAACCGAAAGATAAGGCTACACAGACGAAAGAGGCAGATCAAAAGGCTCAGTCCGAAAGTTCTGAAGCAACCATTCAGCAGTTAAAGGCAGATCTAGCCAAGCAGACGGAGGAGCTTAAAAAGGCTACCGCTGCTAAGACGACACAAGATAAAAAGGTTACTGAACTGCAGAATCAGGTCAATACGCTCCAAACGCAACAGGAACAGCAGCCACAGGCCAGTCAGCAGGGACAGGCTGGTACGCAAACTACAGGTGGAACAACAAATGAAGATCCTTATGTAAAACAGGCCAGAGATCTTGCTAGTATGTATGAAGGAATGACAGCTAGTAAAGCGGCACCGATTATGGAGAATCTGACTACGGAAGAGACTGTGCAGCTGCTAAGCTACATGGACCCTGCCAACAGTGCGAAGATTTTGCAAAAGATGGACGCTAAAAAAGCAGCCGATATTACTATGGCTCTGAAAAACGTAACGCCATCTACGGATTTGTCAGTTGCTGCGTTGCAGTCTCGTCTGAAAAAGGATCAAGGTACCACAGCTGGCACGACGAGTAAGAGTTTGCAAAGCACTCAAATCAGTAGCACATTTGCTTCCATGGACAAGAAGAGCGGTGCCGAACTTATTTTGCAAACTTACAAAATCAGTCCAGACAAGGCATTAAACATATTAAATACAGTAGATGATTCGACACGTGGTTCTTTACTACAAAATATGTCTGCCAAGGATGCGGCTCAGACCGCAAAAATTTTAAACAAACTGATGGGCAGTAAGTAATTTAAATGAAGGGAGGTGAAAAATAAATGACCCTTATTTCTCAAAGTGTATCGCTCGGCTCCAGTCAGACAGCTAGCAGTACAACGGCCTCAACAACGACTACAGCCACAGCTGCTGGAGCAACCACGGGTGCTTTTAATCAAACACTTACGCAAATGATGACAGGCGGGCAAACGGGCTCAGCAGGCACAGATGCGAACGGTTCTCCATTAGTTATGGTACTCCCGCTTATTGCGACTGGAGAATCCACGGAAGCTCCAACGGAGTCGCTGGTCGAAACACTGGCTCCTTTGCTGCAGAATCTCGAAAAGTTGGATGATCAAGTAGCTGCCGATCCTGCTCTGCTTGCAACTCTGCAAGCTTGGATTCAGCAAGTACAACAGTTTTTGCAAGGCGACGGAACAAATCAACAGTTAAACGGTGGAGAAACGACAGAGGCGACAGGCTTAACAGCCTTGGCAGCCAACCCGGCTACTCTTCGATTTGCATTGCAGGACGCTTTGTCACAACTTGCCAATGTAGCAGAGCAGGCTTCTGGAGACCAAAAGTCCCAGGTGGCACAGTTGCTACAATCGCTCCAAAGCGCAACGGCAGGTACGGGAGCTATTTCCGATGAGCAGTGGAATGGTGTAATGAAAGCTGTGGAACTTGCTGATGGTGGGGATTCACAAGCAGTTCAGCCTTCTGCAAATCGAGCAAATGGTACTCAGACCGTAGCTACAGCCACTACAGACAAACAGGTTGTTGCTTCTCAGCAGCAAGCTAGTCAGGGCGAAACTAATCAACGAGGTTCAGAAGGGCAACGTTCATCAACTAATATTCTCGTTCAGTCTGCAGTTAAGACGACTGGAGCGGATGAAGCGAGTGCATTCGTAGATGCAACTGAGCAAGCGGATTCGACAGCAACTGACAATCAGACTCCAGTGATCACGACTGCGGGACAGCTTTCGGTACAAATGCAAGGAACAACACCTTCGGCTCCGGCTCAACCAGTCGTACATGTGCGGCAATTTGCCAAGGAGATGACCGAATTTGTAGTGCAGAAACTTGACATTGTAAAACACACTGGGTTGACGGAAGCGACTATCATGCTTCGTCCAGATCATCTGGGCCAGCTGGAGGTTAAGCTGACAATGCAAAATGGTCATCTGGTTGCCCAGTTCATGACTGAGCATAGCGGAGCGAAGGATTTGCTGGAACAGCAAATGTCGCAGCTGCGTTCGAGTCTCCAGAGCCAAGGTATCCAGGTGGATAAGGTAGAAGTCACGCACAATGAGTCGCTTTCCTCCCATATGTATCAGGATGGGCGCGGATCTGGAGCTAATCAGCAGCAGCAATCCAATCAACGTTCCAAAGCTCGTGGTAGAGAAGAGAGCGAAGATGCTATCAAGGTAGCTGAAATGGCAGAGGAACTCCGTAACTGGACAGCAGAACAACGTGCAGATGATATAAATCGGACAGGCTCCTTTACAGCACAAGCGTAATGATGGAGGTGAGAACACAATGACGACGACAGACAACAATGTATCCACCAGCAACGTCTGGCCGAATTACAATGTGAACAATGTCAAAACGGCGAGTGCTAAGGATACTAAGACTATGGGTAAAGATCAATTTCTGAAAATTTTGATCACCCAGCTACAAAATCAGGATCCGATGCAGCCTTTGGAGGATAAAGAATTTATCGCTCAAATGGCCCAGTTTTCCTCAGTGGAACAACTGATGAACATTTCTACGCAGTTGAATGCATTGGGACAGTCTTTGGGTACGGCTTCCGGTTTGATAGGAAAAGAAGTCAGCTGGATTGAGGCAGGTAAAAAAGACTCCATCACAGGTGAAACAGGTGCGGGTACCGTAAAAAGTGGAATCGTGGATTCCATCGTTATTCGCGACGGTGTGCAGTATGCCAAAATGGGAGCGGCTGAGGTGGCATTAAAAGATGTAACATCAGTGAGTCAGGCTAATACAACGACTCCCGCTATAAATACATCGGATACTTCATCTTCTTCCTCTACTGGAAGCGGTGAGAACTCATGAATGACAGGATAACGGTCGGACGCCTTTTTCCCGCCAACGTGCCCCCGGCAGCAATCTCACAAAACCGAGTAAATTCGGTATCCAAGGATGCCAGACCGTTCGGTCAGGTGTTGCAGGAACAGGTGCTCAAGCTGAGCAACCATGCAGCCAAGCGTCTGGAGCAGCGGGGAATAGAGTTGAGAAGTGACCAAATGGCGAAAATTAACTCTGCTGTGGATAAAGCAGCTGCCAAAGGCGCCAAAGAATCATTGATTTTAATGCAGGATATGGCTTTGATTGTAAGTGTACCTAATCGAACAGTTGTTACCGCGATGGATAAGAAGTCCATGGAGGATAACGTATTTACGCAGATAGATAGTGCTGTGATTATTTCATAAAAATGTATATGAAGTGGCTGGCCCGAATAGGAAAGCCATGAAAAAGCCGCGGATCGACTGATGCGGTCAACTAAGCAACCAATCAGAGGAGGATTTATACTCAATGTTGAGATCAATGTATTCAGGTGTATCGGGCATGAAGGGCTTTCAAACAAAGCTGGACGTTATCGGTAACAACATTGCAAACGTAAATACTACAGGCTTCAAGTCCAGCCGAGTGATGTTCAAGGATATCTTGAGCCAAACGAGTTCAGGTGCAAGCGCACCAGACGCTACGACAACTGCAGGTCAAAATGCCAAACAGGTTGGTCTAGGCGTGTCGGTCAGCTCGATTGATACACTGCATCTTCCAGGTAGTGCAATGACTACGAACAATCCAACGGATTTGCGTATTAACGGTGACGGATTTTTCCTGGTCAAAATGAATGATGCACAGGAAGTTCCCTATCTGACTCGTGCGGGTGATTTCCACATAGATGCAAACCGGAATCTGGTTACTTCCGATGGATTTTTTGTGGGAAATTTGGATGGAGATCCAATCACACTTGAAGACAATGTTACGGCAGTCTCTATCTCACAGGATGGCACGATTGTACAGCAATTAGATGATGGTACAGTGAATAATGGCACGCAAATTGGTATAGCCAGAGTTACTAACCCGGAAGGTTTGGAGAAAATTGGAGGCAGCCTGTATCGTACAACGGTCAACTCCAACATTGATGAACTTGAGCCTGGAGCAGCCAACTCAGAGGGGCGTGGAGCTATCATCGCGGGTCAGCTGGAAATGTCCAACGTTGATCTGACAGGCGAATTTACCGAAATGATCGTAGCTCAGCGCGGATTCCAAGCGAACTCGCGTATCATTACGACCTCGGATGAAGTGCTTCAGGAAGTTGTAAACTTGAAACGATAATCTCATTTAAACGCGGAGGAGTAGAGGCTCCTCCGCACCTATCAGGAGGTTGGTATTACGATGATCCCGTTAACGCGGCTGAACGGCTCGCCTATGTGGCTTAATGCGCTGCTCATTGAGACTGTGGAGGAAACACCGGATACATACGTCACTTTGGTGACGGGGAAACGGTTGATTGTATTGGAAAAAGCGGCAGATGTCGTCTCCTTGATCAAGGGTTACAGCCGTGAAATCGGTATGCATGCCGCCACGATAAAAGTGCAACAAATGGAGGAAGACGAATGAAGAAGATGCTGCCATGGCTCATTACAATTTTACTCGCGATTACTTTGATTGCAGGCGCGGCCTTTGTACTTATACCAGCGCTTAGCGGGAAGAAGTCGGAAGTCATACCGAATGCGCAAGCTGCTCAGGCAGAACAACTTCCAAGATTGTCAGCAGATGAATTGGTGGAAGTGAGCTCTGAAATTACCGGTATCAAAACAAATCTGGCAGACGCAGATTACATTGTTCAGATGAACCTATCTTTTCAATTGAACGATGCCAAAGCAAAAGAATCTTTTGAAAAAATCAAAGACATCAGTATTAAGCCCATCGTTATTCAATTACTTGCAGACACCAAACCTGATGAGCTCAGAACGGCTAAAGGCCGGGACCAGTTCAGTGACAAGCTGACGGATCTCATCAACAAGTCGCTCCCTGAAGGTCACCTGGGGAACGCCAAAATTACAGACTTTTTGCTGGCAGCCATTTGATTCCAGGTGAACTTGTCAGGAACACGTAAGGGGGTGAATAACATTGGTGGATGTACTGTCACAAGGGGAAATTGATGCCCTTTTAGCAGCTCTTTCGTCCGGTGAAATGGATGCGGAAGAACTTAAAAAGGAAGATACCCAAAAGAAAGTTCGCGCTTATGATTTCAAAAGAGCGCTTAGGTTTTCCAAGGATCATATACGGAGTCTGACGCGGATACACGAGAACTTTGCACGGTATCTGACCACATATTTTTCAGCGCAGCTTCGTACTTTTGTCCAAATTAATGTCGTTCAGGTGGAGCAACTTCCTTATGATGAATTCATTCGCTCCATTCCGAAAATGACCATTCTAAACATTTTTGAAGCTGAACCGCTGGAAGGCCGTATGGTGCTTGAGGTTCACCCGAACGTTGCTTATGCCATGTTGGACAGGCTTCTCGGAGGAACAGGTTCGGCACCGTCAAAGGTTACTGCGTTGACCGAAATCGAGACGACGATTATGGAGCGAATTTTCAGTCGTACCTTTGATAGCCTGCAAGAGGCTTGGAAAACGGTACTGGACATTGAACCGCGCCTAGAGGCGATGGAAACAAATCCGCAGTTCATGCAGATTGTCTCGCCGAATGAAACGATTGCTCTGATTTCGCTTAGTACCAAAATTGGTGATACCACAGGGATGATTAACCTCTGTATCCCGCATGTGGTATTGGAACCTATTATGGCTAGACTGTCCACGCACCAGTGGTTTACATCCGAAAAGAAATCAAGGGCGCCCGAAGAGATTGACGCCTTGAGATTACGGGTCACCAAAGCAGAGCTCCCTATTATTGCGGAGTTGGGTGAATCCCGGATAAATGTAGCCGAGTTTCTGGGTCTTTCGGTCGGGGATGTCATTTCATTGAACAAACCTGTCAAAGAAGGACTATCCATCCGGGTAGGCGAGAAATTGAAGTTTATGGGAAGTCCCGGCATGGTAAGAGATCGTGTTGCCGTACAAATTGATGAAATTGTCAACGAAGGAGTTGAAGAAATTGACGAGTAAAGACTATTTGTCCCAGGAGGAAATCGATGCCTTGCTGAAACAGTCTGAAGCGGGGACGGATTCTACTCCCGCAGGCAAGACCGTTGACGATTTTCTGACTCCTCTGGAGCAGGATGCTCTCGGGGAAATCGGTAATATAACGTTCGGCAGCGCAGCTACGGCTCTTTCCACACTGCTCGGTCAAAAGGTGGATATTACGACACCTAAAGTTTCAATTATTACCCGTTCTGAATTTGAAACTGCATTTCCAAAGCCACACGTAGCTGTACATGTAAATTATGTCGATGGATTCGAGGGTATTAACTCACTCGTAATCAAAAAGCGTGATGCACAAGTGATAGCGGACTTAATGCTTGGTGGTGAAGGAAACCCAGCAGATGAAGAATTGAATGAAATCCACATTAGTGCTGTGCAGGAAGCGATGAACCAGATGATGGGATCGTCGGCGACCTCAATGTCTACTATGTTTAATCGTTTTGTTAATATCTCTCCACCGGGGATTGATATTTTGGATCCTATGCACGGTGATGGAGTATCCAGTCTGCCGGATGAAGAGACGCTCATCACAGTCTCCTTCCGGTTATTGATCGGGGATCTTATTGACTCTACGCTGATGCAACTGTTACCTGTTAATTTCGCCAAAAAAATGGTGAGCATCCTAATGAATGGCGGAGAGGATGAAGAACAACCGCAAGCGTCTGCACAGCAGGTAGCTGCAACAGCTGCTCCCGAAGTGCCGCAACAAGCTAGCGTTCCGCAGCAACCGCCTGCACCAGCCTATCAACAGCCACCTGCAGCCGCGCAGGCGCCGCAAGACGCAGGCTATGGACAACAACCGCCAATGTATCCTCAAGACCCGGGATATGGGCAGCAGGGCGCTCCAGGCTATGGAACACCGGGTTATGGAATGCCAGCTGGTGTACCGCCGCAAGCTCCTTACGGAACGCCTCATCACTACGGCGCAGTACCGGGACGTAATGTAAATGTACAACCTGTACAATTTTCTAACTTGCAGTCCGGTGCATTTGCGCAAGTGGATGAAAACAATTTAAATTTATTGATGGACATTCCCCTTAGAGTCACCGTAGAATTAGGAAGGACCCAAAAGCAAATTAAAGATATTCTGGAGCTCTCACAAGGTTCAATTATTGAACTAGACAAGCTTGCTGGGGAGCCGGTGGACATTTTGGTAAACAACAAACTGATTGCCAAGGGCGAGGTTGTCGTAATCGACGAGAACTTTGGTGTGCGCGTAACAGATATTGTAAGTCAATGGGACCGTATTCAAAAATTACAATAAAAGCATAATTTAGGGAGGATTTATTTCAGATGGCAAACCGTATTTTGATCGTGGACGATGCTGCATTTATGAGAATGATGATTCGGGACATCCTGTCCAAAAATGGATTTGAAGTAGTAGGAGAGGCCCAGGATGGATCACAGGCCATTGAAAAATTCAAGGAGCTTCGTCCGGACCTGATTACGATGGATATCACGATGCCTGAAATGGACGGCATTGCCGCTCTGAAGGAAATCAAACAAATTGACGCGAATGCAAAGGTTATCATGTGTTCCGCGATGGGTCAGCAAGCAATGGTTATTGATGCCATTCAAGCTGGCGCAAAAGATTTTATCGTTAAGCCTTTCCAATCGGATCGGGTTATCGAAGCCATCAACAAAACACTGGGTGTCTAAGGCGCACCCAGTATGGATACACAACAGGGTGCCTCTGACGCATTGAGTACATCCAGCAATATAGGCAACATTGCCTGGGTCCTTTTCGTGCTAATCTTTATCATCGTACTGATCGTGTACTTGATACGGTTTTTGAGTAAAAGAAATCAGAGCTGGTTCAGCAACCGCTCCGTTCGCATACTGGGAGGCGTGGGACTGGGTCCCAATAAATCCCTTCAGCTTGTTGAAGTAGGTAGCAGTGTGTACCTCATTGGTGTGGGAGAAGATATCCAGCTTGTTGACAAAGTATCCGATCCTGAAGAAGTGGAGCAAATTTTGGCCGCACTGGAGCAAGAAGCTTCTCTGCAGCGCGGCCCGATTGCCCCGCTATTCGCTAAAATTGCGGATAAGCTTCGCCGGAACAACGCGGCACAGCAGCAGCCTGAAGAGGAGACATCTTTTCACGAGATGTTTGAATCCAAGCTTCGGCAAATGCCGAATCGTAAGGATAAACTTGAAAAGCTGCGCAATGAGGAGAATACTACAGATCGGTCGGGAGATTCATGAGAAAAAAGATTATACTTGCATGTTTGCTGCTTGTCTTGTTCAGCTTCATTTCGGTGACGGCGGCCTCTGCGGAACCGATTCCGAACATTGATATTCAAGTCGGCAATTCGGACAAAGGACAGCCCGGTGCCACCTCGCTGTCTATTATTTTACTTATTACTGTCATTAGTGTAGCGCCCGCGTTGCTTGTACTTATGACAAGTTTTACACGAATTGTGATTGTGCTTGGCTTTGTGCGAACTTCGCTGGGAACCCAGCAGATGCCGCCTAATCAGGTGCTTGTTGGACTGGCTTTGTTTCTCACTTTATTCATTATGGCACCGACGTTCTCAGCTATGAATGAAACTGCGCTTCAGCCGTATCTCAAGGGGGATATAACACAGTCTCAGGCGCTGGACAAGGCATCGGTACCGATCAAGACCTTTATGTTCTCTCATACACGTGAGAAGGATCTACTACTCTTTATGAAATACACCAAAATGGAAAAACCAAAGAATTATCAGGATATTCCACTAACGGTGATGGTTCCGGCTTATGCAATCAGTGAGTTGAAAACGGCCTTTCAGATGGGCTTTATGATTTTCATACCATTTTTAGTTATAGACATTGTAGTGTCGAGTACACTCATGGCTATGGGGATGATGATGCTACCACCGGTAATGATTTCACTTCCTTTTAAAATACTGCTCTTTGTACTTGTAGATGGTTGGTATTTGGTAGTCAAATCGTTGCTTCTAAGTTTTAACACATGAGTACTTCATGCAAGGACAGCAATCAAGGAGGACGGCAATGACTTCGGAGTTTATTATTTCCCTGGCTGGGCAAGCGGTGTACATTGTACTCAAGGTGAGCGCTCCGATGCTGATTTTGGGGCTAGTCGTGGGTTTGATTATCAGCATTTTTCAGGCGACAACCCAAATTCAGGAGCAGACACTGGCCTTTGTTCCGAAGATTGTCGCCGTATTGCTGGCATTGCTTTTGTTCGGGCCTTGGATATTGACCACATTAGTGGACTTTACGTATAACATTCTGGACAATTTGTACAAATATATAGGTTAGGCTGAATGTTATGAACATATTGTTACAAAGTTTTCCTGTTTTTTTGCTGATTTTTTGTCGGATTACCTCATTTTTTGTAGTAGCGCCTATTTTTTCAACCCGAGGGGTACCTAATATCTTTAAGGTGGGAATTTCAGGATTTCTAGCTTTGGTCGTGTATCTTACATATGGTACGCATCAACAGGTACCGACCGATGTAGCGTATGTGCTGTTAGTGGGCCGTGAAGTGCTGATTGGGTTGTTATTGGGATTTACTGCATATCTGTTCATGACAGCGATCCAAACCGCAGGTTCATTTATAGATTTACAGGTGGGGTTCGGAATGGCAAGTGTGTTTGATCCCATGACAGGGGCTTCAACGCCTTTAACAGGGAATTTTAAGTTTGCCATAGCTGTATTGTTCTTTTTAAGTATAAATGGGCACCATCATCTGCTAAATGCTATCTTATACAGCTATGATTGGGTACCGTTGACAAATGATTTTTTTGTAAAGCTGTATGGTGGCAGTGTAACTGAATTTCTGGTACGTTCTTTTGCGGAATCATTTATGCTGGCCTTTCAAATTGCTGCCCCCATTGTAGTAGCTACCTTTTTAACGGATGTGGGACTCGGTTTTTTAGCTAAAACAGCGCCACAATTCAACATTTTTGTCATTGGTGTACCTCTTAAAATTATTGTGGGACTGTTCATGTTACTGCTTCTCATGCCAAGTTTTGCTTTTATATTCGAAAGATTGTTTTCTGTGATGTTCGAATCCATGCGCAACTTGTTGGATATTATGGGTAATCGTCCTTAATGTCTGGTCTGGAGGAACGTAGTTTGTCATTTAAATATGCTATGAACCTGCAGTTGTTCTCAGGGGAAAAAACGGAAAAAGCTACACCCAAGAAGAAACAGGATGCAAGACAAAAAGGGCAGGTTGCCAAGAGCATGGAGTTGCCCGCTGCTGGTGTCCTGCTGGTTACGTTTTTTTGCCTCATGATTTTCGGCGGGTATTTTAAGGACCATGCGGTTCGACTATTTCGAGATATTTTTGTGAATCGGCTTTCTATGGAGGTAACGCCGAACACAACGCTGCTGATGATGGGCGAATATGGCGTGCAAATCTTAATTATGCTGGCACCTATTTTTATTGGGGCCATTGTCATTGGGATAGCAGCGAATTACATGCAGATCGGTTTTTTATTAACCGGAGAGGGCATTACGCCCAAGTTTAGCAAGATTGATCCGATTAAAGGATTCAAAAATATTTTTTCCATGAGGTCATTGGTTGAATTCCTGAAATCTGTTTTAAAGATGACCGTAATTGGTTATCTGGTGTACAGCGTACTCTGGAAAACAAAGGCTGACCTACCCAAACTGGCTGAAATGTCCGGCGATCAGATGTTGAGCTTTACAGCTTCATTAACGATGGAACTGGGGCTCAAAATTGGTGTGGTGCTGTTCGTTTTAGCGGTATTGGACTATATGTATCAACGTTATGAGCATGAGAAAAACCTGAAAATGTCCAAACAGGACATCAAGGATGAATACAAGAAAATGGAGGGTGACCCGCTGATCAAAGGGAAAATTCGCGAGCGTCAGCGCCGTATGGCTATGCAGCGTATGATGCAGGAGGTTCCTAATGCAGATGTCATCATTACCAACCCTACGCACTTTGCTGTGGCTTTGAAATATGACGGTTCGGAGATGGAAGCGCCGCAGATTATTGCGAAAGGGCAAGATTACGTTGCGCTCCGAATTAAAGAAATTGCCAAGCAAAACGGCGTTATAACGATGGAAAACAAGCCGCTGGCGCGGGCGCTGTTTCAAAGAGCCGAAATCGGGGATGCGATACCAGCTGATCTGTTCCAGGCCGTTGCCGAAGTGCTGGCGTATGTATATAAATTAAAAGGTAAAGTGAAATAAAGGGATCGGAGGGCTAGAGACCCGTGAAAATAAAAGAAATAACTGTCCTTGCAGGCGTCATCGGTATCGTTCTTATGATGATTCTCCCGATCCCATCATGGCTGCTGGATATCCTACTCGTCATTAATATTTCTATTGCTTTAATGATTCTACTCGTTTCTATGAATACGAAGGAAGCTTTACAGTTCTCTATTTTCCCTTCATTGCTGCTCATTACAACGTTATTTCGTTTGGCACTTAATATCTCTACAACCAAACTTATTTTAGGTGAGGGCCATGCAGGGGAAGTAGTTGCTACGTTTGGTAGTTGGATTGCAGGAGGGCAAATTGCCGTCGGTTTTGTTGTCTTTCTCATTCTCGTGGTCGTACAGTTCATTGTTATCACCAAGGGATCTGAGCGGGTTGCTGAGGTAGGCGCACGGTTTACATTGGATGCAATGCCGGGTAAACAAATGAGTATTGATGCGGATCTGAATGCAGGTTTGATCAATGAGCAGCAAGCCCGTGAACGACGCAGTAAAATCGAACGGGAAGCAGATTTTTACGGAGCGATGGATGGTGCGAGTAAATTCGTTAAAGGTGATGCCATTGCTAGTATTATCATTTTGATCATCAACTTGGTCGGTGGCTTTATTATCGGTATGGCCGTTCAGGGAAAAGGATTTCAAGAGGCGCTGTCGACTTATTCTGTCCTCACCATCGGTGACGGACTGGTCAGTCAGATTCCCGCACTGCTCATATCCACGGCGTCAGGCTTGATTGTTACGCGGGCTACGTCAGATGGCAACTTGGCAGAGGATTTAACTGGACAACTCTTTTCTTATCCAAAACTGATCTACATTGTGGCTGCCACAATTGCATTATTAGGGCTTTTCACACCTATTCATATCATTACAACTCTTCCACTGGCGATTCTGCTGTTTTTTGCGGCTCGAAGAATGCAGGGCAATATGGAGCGCAAGCAGATAGCCGATGAACAGCTGGAAGAGGAGCAACAAATTGAAGAAGTCCGTAGTCCGGAAAGTGTCATTAATTTGCTTCAGGTAGATCCAATTGAATTTGAATTTGGATACGGGTTAATTCCGCTGGCGGATACACAGCAGGGCGGGGATTTATTAGATCGGATTATTATGATCCGTCGTCAATGTGCTTTGGAGCTGGGTTTGGTTGTGCCGGTCATTCGTATTCGGGACAACATTCAGCTCAAGCCTAACGAATATGTAATTAAAATTAAAGGTAATACCGTGGGCGGCGGAGAGCTTCTGTTAAATCATTACCTGGCTATGAGTCCAGGATACGACGATGATTCTATTACAGGAATCGAAACGACGGAACCAGCCTTCGGATTGCCTGCGCTCTGGATTGATGAGAACACCAAGGATGTTGCGGAATTATCTGGTTATACCGTAGTTGATCCACCTTCAGTTGTAGCTACTCATCTTACGGAGACGATCAAGAAACATGCTCATGAGTTGCTTGGCAGACAGGAGACACGTTCGCTGGTCGACAATCTCAAAGAGAATTATCCAGTGCTGGTGGACGACCTTATTCCTTCTGTGCTTGCGATTGGGGATGTACAAAAAGTGTTAGCCAAGCTGTTGAAAGAAAAAATCTCCATTCGCGATATGGTGACTATTTTCGAAACACTAGCTGACTACGGTACTTATACAAAAGATCCCGACGTGCTGACTGAATATGTCCGTCAGGCGTTGTCCCGCCAGATTACGCAGCAATTTGCCCAACAAGGGGAGACGTTACGCGTTATTACAGTGGGACCAGGATTGGAAAAGAAAATTGCTGAAAGCGTACAACAGTCGGAGCAAGGTAGCTATTTGGCTCTTGACCCGGTGTCTACGCAAACGGTGTATCAAAGGATGATGGAGCAAATCAACCGCCTTATTCAATCTGGACAGCAGCCTATTGTATTAACGTCACCGACAATTCGTATGTATTTGCGGCAAGTGATGGAGCGGACGATGCAGGATGTCCCGGTGCTGTCGTACAGTGAGCTGGAGCCGAACGTTGAAATTCAAAGTGTCGGGGTGGTGAACTTATGAGAGTAAAACGATATGTAGTGGATACCATGCCAGAAGCCATGCTGCAAATCAGGGGTGACTTAGGAACAGACGCCGTCATTTTAAGTACAAAGGAAATGAAGGTCGGCGGTTTCATGGGAATGTTCAGTAAAAAGAAAATCGAAGTGGTTGCAGCGGTAGAGGAGAAGCAACCTCAAAAGCCACGACGGTTTGGACCATCTTCACAAGAGCTTGCCCGGGCGGCTTCACCTCAAATGAACGCTCCTGAACAGCCAGAAAAATCATTTATGCCTGTGGTTCCCAGACAAGCTGCTCCAGAAGCTTACCGGCGGGTAACGCAGATGACGGGTGGTTCCAAAGAAGAACAAGCTGAATTAATGATCGATGCAGAACAAGCAGCTTCAGCAACTGAGCATTTGTCATCTAGGTCTGCTAATAATCTGGAGACTACGTCTCAAGCACTTGATCATGAAGCATTACTTTCGAACATGAAATCATCCAGTGAACTGTTTAAACAGCCCATTGAAGCAAGCGTTTCAGACAAGAGCGGAGCGGAGGAAAATCAGGCTCTGCTTAATGAATTGCGGGAAATGAAGGCTATGATGACTCGGTTTTCCCGAAACTCTTCAATGGAAAGTACTTGGCCGGAGCCGCTGCAAGAGATTTGTGAGCGTGTGCTGGAACAGGAAGTGGAACGTGATTTACTGGAGTATTGGCTCGAACAGGTATATGTGCGTCGGAGTGAGCACCCTTTTGTGCCTGAAACTTTCGATTGGGAACAAACCTTTCGTGAGGAAGTGGCCAGTTTTATTCAGACAAGACTGGACAAAGGGATCTCCAAAGATACCAAAATTGTGTATGTGGCAGGTCCTACCGGAGTAGGGAAAACAACAACCATTGCCAAGTTAGCAGCAGAACAGTTGTTTAAGCATCATCGCAAAGTTGGATTTATTACTTCTGACACGTACCGGATTTCTGCCGTCGAGCAACTGCGTACATATGCTACGATTTTGAATGTACCGCTTGAAGTTGTGCAATCTCCCGGTGACGTTCACAGAGCCATGCAACGTCTGGAACATTGTGACCTGATCCTCATGGATACGGCAGGACGAAATTATCGAAATGAATTACTTGTTTCGGAACTGCAAAGTCTGCTTTCGCCTATTAATGAAAGTGAGACGTATCTGGTACTCAGCCTAACATCCAAAAGCAAAGATATGCTCAATATAACTGGACATTTCAGCAAGTTTGGTCTCGGTAAGGTTGTGTTTACTAAGATGGACGAGACAGGTAGCTGCGGTGGAATGTTTAATCTTTTGCATCAATTTCCGATGCAGCTGGCCTATATTACCAATGGACAAAATGTTCCTGATGACTTGCTTCATCCCGATACAGAAATGGTGACAAGCATGCTGCTTGGACCCAAAACATCAACAGGAGTTAACGGAGATTCCATATGAGTGACCAAGCCCAATCACTTAGACAAATGGCTTCTTCCTTGGATAAATATCGATTGCCCCCACGTAATCGTCAAGCAAAAATTATAACGATCACCAGTGGTAAAGGCGGGGTGGGCAAATCCAATTTCACGCTGAACTTTGCTCTTGCTCTGCAATCCCTTGGTCGAAGGGTACTTGTGTTTGATGCTGATATAGGTATGGCCAATATTGATGTATTAATGGGAGCCAATTCACAATACAATCTTTTTCACCTGCTAAAACGTGAGAAATCAATTGATGAAATTATTCAAACGGGTGTAGGTGGTTTGCCTTATATTGCTGGAGGATCGGGTTTGAGCGAATTGTTTACGTTATCGGATGACGATCTGAATTATTTTGCCGAAGAAGTAGAGAAAATGGCGGCAGATATGGATTATATTCTATTTGATACAGGTGCAGGTTTATCCAAAGAAAACCTTAAATTCATCACTTCAGCTGACGAATGCCTGGTTGTAACTACACCGGAACCGACGTCCTTAACAGATGCGTATGCGCTAATTAAAGTCGTCAGCGGTTTGCAAAAGGATACGGTATTCAAAATTATAGTCAATCGTGCCGATAACGATAATGAGGCCCGTC
>RCUE01000277.1_pt1 | contig 15465 bp, 11 predicted proteins | sample 2166111 | NCBI WGS metagenome assembly RCUE01 (sample SAMN09930795, study PRJNA488358) | compost metagenome | feature: garden; material: soil; isolation source: compost soil in phenylacetonitrile-enriched culture | place: Germany: Experimental Botanical Garden Goettingen | collected 2016-01-27 | reverse complement strand
TGGAGAAACAGGGGTAACCCCCCCTGCTTCTCCAGAGACCAGAGCATTATGATGTAAAAAAGAAACCCACGTCTCAAAATGACGGGGTTTCTCGACAATCTGAGAGCCTGATCTCAGGCTCTTTTTCTTCACTGCAATCTTGATCTACAACTGGAGTTCTACCCCTGTATAAGCCGCTTCCTGACCATTTACGAGCAACGCAATCCGATGCGTTCCCGCATAATGGCGACGAGTTGTCAGGTCTGCAAAACGGTGTGTCCGTGTACCTGTAAGATGGGTTCCTCCGGGGACCGTTTTGTCAGATAGCAAAAACAGTTTACGTGAGACTTGTCCTCTCGCCTTTACAAAGTCAATGCCGTACTCGATGCGGACTCGTACCGGGTCACCTTCACGAAGCTGAAGCGCGTAGCTCAACTCACAGCTATCACCAAGCTTTAGCACGGCAGGGTCTGTGGTGAAAGAGGCACCCGTGACCAACGGTGCCCCGTCTGTTTCATCCGCATAGCCAAACATTGCCATCACTTCGGGGATGGATTTGCGAATCAGGGTCCGGCAGCCATGACGCACAATCCAGTCGGTGTCAGGATGTGTCCCTTTCCACCGTTGAGCCGTAGCAATGACCACATCAGGATGATCCTTGGCAATATCGTTCAGGTTGTTGGCTACACTTTTACGTACATATAGTGATGGATCGGCTTTCAGTAATTCCAATACAGCCAATACTGGAGCAGGATCGCGCTTAAACACAGGCAACGCCTGTCCCCAGGGTAGCCGTGGACGGCAGCCTTCGCTGGCAAGACGACGAACGTGCTCACTTTGATGTCCCGCCCAGGTCGTCATTTGCTGCATCATCCGTTCCGGTTCACGCAGGAGGAAGGGTCTTACGGCGAACTCCGCAGAGGACCTAGATGTGAATCGCTCCAGCGCCTTCATGGACAGGTCCCAATCCCCTTCTCCCTGCCCATACACCTCCACAAAATCGGGGAAAAACAAGTACGGAAAACCACTGCAATGCTCATCTATATTAAAAAGAATACCCAGAGCTTCTTCATAATTACTGGGCAAAAATGCCCCTAATGTTAACGAAATACGCCGTATTCGTTCTTTCAGCTCCAGCTCATCCCATTTTTCATCCATCACTTGATGGATAAATCCGATGGTATCGAACGGCCTGTATGCAGACTGTACTTTTTCACCGAATTGTTGAAGAAAATTCTCCGTGTACATATTTTTTAAGGGCTCAGCCATTATATATCTCCTTTTGAATGAGGTTGAGAGAATTGTAGCAAGGCATACTAAAAATGCCAAGTCCTATGATGAGGACCTGACATTTTTACATCAACACAAGAAATCGATTTAACTTATAATTCGTGTTGGGCAAACCAATTGGTAATGCGTTGCAGTCGTTCCACGCGAAGCTGCGGGTGCCCTTTTCGTGAAAGCTCGTGACTTGAAGCTGGAAAACGGACAAATTGCGTAGGTTTCCCCAAGCGACGCAATGCTGTAAACAGCTGTTCTCCCTGCTCTATAGGGCATCGCAGATCCTGCTCCCCGTGCAATATGAGCAGCGGTGTGTTAATTTGCTGCACATAAGCCAGCGGAGATTGCCTCCACAAGAGCTCGCAATCCTCCCACGGATTCCCGCCGACTTCATCTTCAGTAAACGAGTACCCTATGTCGCTCACTCCATACATTGACAGCCAATTAGATATGGAGCGCTGGGTTACAGCTGCGCGGAAACGATCGGTATGGCCAACAATCCAGTTTGTCATAAAGCCACCATAGCTGCCCCCTGTTACACCCAGCCTTTCCGGATCAATGAATGGGAACTGGCGTATAGCCTCGTCCACTGCGCTCAGTAGATCAGTGTAATCGCGTCCGCCGTAATCTCTAAGGACGACATTGGTAAAAGACTGTCCGTACCCTCGGCTTCCTCCCGGATTCGTATAGATGACTGCATACCCCTGAGCGGCCAGCAACTGAAATTCATGAAAAAAAGAATTGGAATACATGGCATGAGGGCCACCGTGTATCTCCAAAATGGCAGGATAGGATACTCCCTCCTTAAACCCAGCAGGCTTCATTACCCATCCCTGCACCCGTCGGCCATCCTCAACCTCCGTCCAAAAGCACTCAGGCACACTGATCTCAATCTCATCAAGCAGAGAATCATTTACTCGTGTCAGCCGTTCCTCAGTTCCTGAATGAATCGCAATCCGGAACAAATCGCCTGGTAAAGTTACATCGGTGGAAGCGGCAATGATATGCTGCTCATCCGATGTAAGCTCGAATTGGTAAATTTCTCGTTCTCCTTGCGTTAAAATTTTAAAAGTTCCATCAAGCGCAAACTGATATACGTGCACATTTCCTTCAATGGTTACCAGCGTGTACAGGGATTGACCGTCCGCACTGAAGCGTGGTGGTCCTACATGAAGATGTGAACGCATGTCGCTCATACCCGCATTACCAAGGTGAGCGTCAAGCATCTCACTAACGCATACTGCCGTCCCCCCACTGGAAGGAACCGTGTACAGTCGGGTCTGAGTAGCGCCTTTGGCATGTCGATCATGGCCGTAAAAGGCAATCGTTGAACCGTCGGGAGAATAAGCAGCACTCTCGATGTGCAGTTCAGTATAGGTCAGCTTAAGCGGTGCTGCGGCATCATCATTTGAAATCGCAGGAGTTATCGTAAACAAATCATTTAGTTCACGTAAATCCGTATCCTCTTTCGAATGTTCTGCTATTCTGGCGACGAATAAAATACGTTGAGCATCCGGTGACCACACAGGCTCTGCCGCATCATAAGCGCCGGAAGTCAGTTGAACTGTGTGCCCCGAAGTCACATCCGTTACATACAAGTGATCACGAGTATCATCCCACAGTCCATAGCCGTCGGATTTAGCTTTCGTTCGATTAACAACTCGTCCCTTAAGTTGCGCCTCCTGAGTTCCTTCATCGGATATCGGGCTTGACGGGTTCTCGGCCGTTTTAGCTACAAACGATATGCAGGTCCCATTAGGAGACCAGGCTAATGAACGAACGTTGTTCTCTACGTATGTAAGCTGTCGTGCCTCTCCCCCGCGTTCTGGAATAATCCATACCTGGCGCTTGCCGTCTGTTGTACGGAGAAAAGCTAGTTGTGATCCGTCGGGTGACCAGACAGGCATTTCATCTTTCGGTCCGTATGTAAAGGGTAATGCGCTAGCGCCATCGGACGATAATAGCCAAATTCCTGAGTTATAATCTGTCCGTTCTTTATTAATATACTGTTCTACGTAAGCGATTTCACCACTAATAGGATGAATAACTGGATCGCTAACCCAGTGAAGTCGATATAAATCCTCGGCTGTTATACAGCGCTTGGTCGTGCTAAATTGCGAGTCGCCCAAAAAAATCCCTCCTTATATCATCAGATTCCACATTTTCAAATTTTAATTAATCCGATTAATTTTATGTGATTATAATAATTATACAATTACGTTACTCTTTTAATTTATTTCTGTCAATTTGTCCAAAATTAAAAAGCCCCTCTCTCAGTCGCTATCGACCAGAAAATACCGTTATTTCGGTTAATTTCATGAGAGAGGGTAACGTTATTCATCAATCATAACTGAAAATTCATTCGCTCCAAGCCCCTTTCAGCGAACGAATCGGCTTCGTCTGTTCCGGTTGATCGGGTCTAATTTTGGTTGGCTGTCTCGGCTTCATTTTTTTCACGAATGTAAGTGGAGAATAATTCAGGATTCACCACTTTACGCAGTAAATGCATCGTCCCGTCCCCTGTTCCATGGTCAAAAGCATGGATACGTTCATATCCCCAACGCTCGTACATGGATAGCAAATAGGGATGCTTTTCTGCAGTCGCCAGTGTTACTGCAGGAGCTCCCACCTGATCACGTATAATCGTTTGCTCTACCCAATTCAACAATTTTTTCCCATATCCTTTGCCCTGGGTAGCCGGGTCTACAGCAAACCACATCACAAACGGTAGATCGGTTATAAAATTAAGGGCTCTATTTTTGAGATGGCTAACGGTAGCCTGAATGACACCGTCTACTTCCAGCACATAGCAATCATTATTTTTAATATTTTCTTGAATGAGAGCAACGTCTGCCTGAGCGGCAGGCCATCGAAGCCCCAACTGCCGAATTGTTTCATACGCCTCATACGTCACATACTGCAATCTTTCTGCGTCCTCTTGGAGTGCCAGACGATAGATTTCACTCATACTAACCCGCCTCCTTATAGTGTTTTTATAAAACGCGTGAACCACTATATAATTATTCCTATCTATTTAATCAGATATAAAAGTTAAAATAACTGTAGCATGCTCACCATCCAGCGACAAATTAATTTTTTCTATAACTCCATTTAAAATAACAATATCCCCTCGAAAGAGGGGCATTCGGTAAATCAAAGTCAACGCAAAAAAGCCCGAAAGCCGGGCTCCTTTACTTTCTTGACGAATAAAATGCTGTCCATGCCTCAGGCATTTTCAAACACAACATGTTTGCAGTGTTACTCCGCAGGGGCAGTAAAGCTGCGTTTGGCAAACTCGCTGTCCAGCATATAAAAGGCGTTGCTGTCTCTTTCAATGCGTTTAAGCTTCTGGATAACACTGTCGAACAGCGCTTCTTCCTCGACTTGCTCATCAATAAACCATTTCAAGAAATGGATCGTTGCATGCTCACGTGCATCGAGGGCCAAGTCAGCCAAATGATAAAATTTTTGCGTGTTTTGCTGCTCATGCTTGTAGCCATGCTCAAATACGTCCAGCATGGAATCGTAGCTGTTCTTGGGCTCTGGTAATGCAGCCAATGTAGCACGTCCTCTACGGTCATTAATGTATTTATACAGTTTCATGGCATGAAACCGTTCCTCCTCAGCTTGTACCAGGAAGAAGTTTGCAAACCCATCCAGACTTTCACTGGAGCAATAAGCAGCCATCGCCAGATATACGTGAGCGGAGTAAAATTCAAAGTTCATTTGCTCATTCAGAGCCTGTGCCAAATTGTCATTCATGTCTCAGGTCACCTCGGTCATGTATGTAATGATGTAACGATCATAGTGTACCACGAATCCGATCACAAAAAAACGGACGGAAATGAATCCAGTTCAGTGCTCTCACATTCCGCCCGCGATTTCCACACTCAGTTCGCAATCAAGGCTCCAGGCCCCAAACACGTTTGTCGTTTATATACAAAGGTGCTTTGTCCCAATCCGTATAAGAGGTCTTGGTAGAATCATAGGAAAAATCATCACTTTCGTTATAGTCGCTCCAGTCCGTCTTGTTCATGCGAATTTGAATATCTCCTGTATTTTCCCCTGCTGCCAGACTTCCCGCACCAGCTCCAAAGGAGATCTCCAGATAATAATCTGCACCTGTAACGGCCTTATCCAGTTTCACAAAACGTCCCTGAACGTTACTACTACCCAACTGTGCATAGTCACAATGGAATTCCTGTGACTTGTCGCCATCTACGGTATAGTAGTATCTCAGCTTAACATTTTTCAGTTCGACAGCCTCTTTACCCTTGTTTACAACACGGAACAGTGGCCGAATCTGGTTATCTCCCGGATTAGTGTCGCCCACGCGGTATTGGGCAATCACGTCTCCCGTTGCTGGAATGGGAGCTGCCGTAGGCTTAGCACTGACCTCGACAGAATCCGGGCTGGTTCCTAAAGAATTTGTTGCATTTGCTACATAATAATAAGTGGTTTCATTCAGCACTCCTGTATCCTTGTAAGTGCTGTCTGTTACCGTTGCTACTGTGGTATAAGGACCACCACTGGTTGTCGAGCGCTTGACCGTATAGCTATCGGCACCCGTCGCTTTGCTCCAAGTGAGTGTAACCTGAGCATCCCCTGCGTTTGCCTTCACATTTGCCGGAGCTTTGGGAGCTGTCGGCTCGGTTGGTCCACTACCGTTAATGAGACGGTCATACTCAGCATAAGCCGTTGCCATATCGACTTGGGACCAGAAACGGTGATACGTAAATTCTGGAGCACCTTTATCCCATTTTTTGGTCTGATTGTTCCAAGAAGTCGTGTATTTATCTTTAAGATAGGACCATTGCGGATCTTTAGTGATATTAGGCCGGATATCGCTATAGCTGGAATAGGTACCATTGCCGCCCTTGGACGGGTCAGAAGCGGTAGCGTCTGTGCCAGGGATCGTGTTGCCTTGTCCAGTCTTACCACTCCAGCCGTTCGGGATATACACTTCTTTAGTAAAATAACGATAATAATCCTCGCGAGCTTCCTTCGTTGTAATACCTATACCATCGTTATAACCCCATGCAGCATCAAGCAAAGCTTTAGACAGATCCTTAGCTTCCTTGCCTAACTCGGAATAGTCTCCTTTTTCAGCTTTCGTTCCAGCAGCAAAGAAAGTAAGTGCTTTAACATAGCTGCCCAGTACTCCGGCATCCTGCCCCGGATTCTTTGTTACCACATGGAGATTGGTATTCCCTTTATGATTGGCAAATCCGCTCCAGGTTTCAGGCTTTCCACTCCACTCCAGATTGCTCGGCAGCCAGAATTCGCCTTTAGCTGCTGTAGTAGCCACTTTCGGATTTTTGCCACCCAGAATACGCTTGCCTTGTGCATCCAAATAATATCCCTGCACGTCAGTCACAGGCCGTTCGTTGGCAAATACATAGTTCTTGGACCATGCGATCCAGTTTTCCGTCACTTGTTTAGCCATTTTAAACTGCTCGGACGAAGTATCCCCTTTCTTGGCTAAAATGTAGTACAGCTCGGCAACTCGCTCGACAGGCCAAGCCTGCATCCCGAACCAGTTATTCGACGGTGGATCGTTATATACAGGAGCCCCTGTATAAGCCATGCCATAAAAGGTACTTGTGCCAGATGGATAAGCCTTGTAGGCACCATCCCAGCTATTCGTCGCTCCGCCTGCAATGGCCCCCTCATCGGATTGCAGCCAAGTATAAAACTCCAGTTGGCGCTTCAGCGAGGTCGCCCAATCCTGTCCCGCCGTTGGTGAATTCGGTATTAATCCACCATCTTGGTTGGACAACGCATATGCTGCGACGACATTTTGGTAGCCCTGATGTGCATGGCTGGCACCAATACGCCAAGCCCAGTTGCCGCTTTGGCCAAGTCCGCCGCCCCAGGATGTATACCATGCCATCAGATAAAGACTGGCATCCTTGCCCGTACCAGCAATTGGACTTCCATTGGAAGCGCTTCCGGTTTTCTGGAAGTATTTATCGTACATGCCGTAACGCAAAAAGTCTCCCATCTTTTTGGCTTTATCCAAATATACGGAGTTGTCATATCCCAATTCCTTAGCCCAGTACATCGCTTGAACTGCCCGTGCATCTGCATCGGTGGCATTCGTGTAACGCCATTGCTGAGCCGGGGCATTATTTTCCTTGGTGAACAAGCTCATAAAGCCTTCATTAGGCTTGCCAAACTTTTGATTGTCTTGCGATGGATGTGGTACAACCTCCCAGACCGATTCCTGTTCCCCGCGCTGGAAGGTGTTTACATAGGCTGCTGTATGCGACGGATTCAGAAGATTTCCGAAACCGTACCAATTATCCACGTCCAACAACCAGTGCATCAGATAAGTCTGGTTGTTGCCATAGGTTGCCTTCAGCTCAGAGTCCAGTGGATCCTTGCCAGCACCATACTGACCACTCAGACGGCTTGGGTACTGATCCGGCTGCGAATATTCTGCTGCATAAGTGGCGGGGCTGTTCGGGTTATAGTTACTCATTGTCGGTTGCTCTTCCTTACCGTCGCCTTCATTAACAGGAATGATATATTTCTCCATGTTGTCCCACGCGGATTCCAAATGCCCCCAATCCCCGGTATAATGACCATACAGTACTTCCAGCCACATCCAGTAGCTGTACGCTTCCGAAGTCGTTAAGTGTCCGTAATCCGGAGCCTCGCTCATGAGCGTTTCAACGGAATGATAAGGTATGCCTTCTTTTGAAAAGTATCCGCTAGCCGGATCCTTCAGCTGTTTATACAATTGTAGAAAGCGTGTCGATTCCGGTGTTGTAGCTGATGCACGGTCGGGTTCTGCCTGAAATAAGCCCAAGGTTAACGGAAGTACCAAAATAGCTGACATGACCATAGAGACAGATTTCCTGAACACGGATTTTCTGCTGATCACTTTGCATTCATCCTCTCCATTATCAATTTTGACTTTACACAAGATTTTATTCCGAAAAATGACAGCATAAAAAGACAGCACCATCACCTCACTTTCCCATAAAAAAGGTGGAGGACACGCTGTCTATTGCTCCAAATGCTTCGCATTGGCCCTGGAAAAAATATACCACACTAGGCGCCAAATGAGAGTCGAAAAATTATATATGTTTAGAGTTTCACAAGGAAAATTGACGAAATCAATTGGAATCGGTACTATTTCACAGGGAGGCGTTAAAACATGAAAATTTTGCTATTGCTTGGTTGTATCGTGATGTTTTTAGCCGTAGCGCTTGGAGCGTTCGGCGCACACGCATTGAAAAAGAGACTTTCCGCAGACATGATGAGCATATTCCAGACAGGAATTCAATATCAAATCGCTCATGGACTGGGTTTGCTGCTGCTTGGAGTTCTTGCTGACAGACTTGTCCATTCTTCTCTCATCGTAACCGCAGGCTGGGTTATGCTGGTGGGTATTCTCCTGTTTTCCGGCAGTCTGTATGCCCTTAGTGTATCCGGTGTGAAAAAGCTTGGAGCAATCACCCCAATTGGCGGGTTGGCTTTTTTGGCAAGCTGGGTCATTGTGATCGTGGCGGTTGTGCAGGGTTAAACAAGGGTAAAGAAACAGAGACTTGGAAAAGGAGGCGCTTCCAAGTCTCTCGAATTATTAACGTAGCATTCCTGAGTATTATGATAGAATACATTATTTCGTCTGCACTTGTTGCGCTTTCTGAGCGGCTATCCGGTGTCCTTCGATATAACGTCTGGATTCAGCCATCTCATGCTCCTGAGCAGCTTCCATAATAATATGAACCCCCGGCTTGTACTGCTCCAGCAGTTCCATGTAGAGGCCATAGTTCATGTCTCCAAAACCCGGCGGCACCGTCTCAATTTCACCCGACGATGACAAACGCCGGTCTTTGGCATGCGCAGCGATAATCCGGGGGCCCAGCAGTTGGAAAGCTTCCCGAATGATCTCATCCTGCTGCGCCATATTTTCCGTTTTCAGCAGATTACCAGGATCAATCACAACACCGATGTGTGAAGAGGGCACTTCCTCCAGAAAGGTAGCCAACTCTACGGCAGTTCCTACCAAGTGATCGTTTGCAGCTTCCAATCCTACGAATACGCCCCACTTCTCCGCTTCATCTGCTAATTCACGCACTACTTCCCTTACAACTCTCCAGTCACGTTCCGTATAGGCGGTACCATCCTCATTACGTCCCACTTCAGCTGCAACCATGGGTGCTCCTAACAGACCCGCATATCGGATCAGCTCTTTAAAGCGCTCTACATTTTCACGCAGCAATTCCTCATCCTGTACAAAAAAATGCAAATAGCACCCGAGCACCGATATGGAAACACCATGCTTACGAAATTCTTCTGCGATAGACAGTGCCAATCCCGGATTGAACTTACCCGGTTTATTAAAATCCACATCACTGATCGCTCTCCACGGAGCCAGCTGAACATGAGTAAAGCCCGCTGCGCCTACCTTTGCAGCCAATTCGCGATAAGGCAACTTGCCAAACAAATGTGCCAATACACCTACTGTCACTAAAATTCACCTCTTATTTTTATTTTTGTATGCTACTTGTTACCGTAATCTGCTCCAAGGTCTCATTGATGATGTGCGTAATCCGCTCCACTTCATCATGAATAAAAAAGTGTCCTCCCTCAAAGGTAAACATACGAAATTGCTGATCCGTATGCTGTGCCCATGCCTCTGCATCTTGTAAGGTCACCGTGTTATCGGTCATTCCCGTCAAAGCGGTGATAGGACAATGTAAAAGTGCGGCTTTAGCCGTGTACTTATACAACTCAACAGCTTTGAAATCCGCTCTTAACACGGGCATAAAATAGTCGTATAATTCCTGATTGTCAAAAATCGCTTCCGAAAGCTGACCGTACCGCTGCAAATGCGTCCTGAACTGATCTGCGGGCAGATCGTGTAACCACGAGGAATTTCTTGGGACATGCGGTGCCCGTCCACCCGAAACGAACAGATGAGCAGGCTTGCCATATCCACCGGCCACCAGCTTGTAGTACAGCTCGAATGAGATCATCGTCCCCATACTGTGGCCGTATATGGCATAAGGATTGCCGGGGGCTATCTCTTCGCTGATCTTGTGCATCAGATCCTCGCTCATCTCCTCAATGCTTTCCTTTAGCGGTTCCCCAGAACGAATACCCCTGCCCGCTAATTCCAGTGGAACAAGCTTAATCTGCGGAAGTAGCGACTTTTTCCATTTGAAGCTGACCGACGCCGATCCGCCTGCATATGGGATGAAAAATAATGTGATAGGTGCCATTCTTGCAACCTCCTGCCTTGCTAAGTTCTAACTTTTTCATTTTAGCATAAAAAGGTATATTTACCCATTTCAAATATTTTGCAAATCCCAGAAGAAAGGTTGAGAAAATCAAGCGCATTTTACATAAAGAGGGGAATATCTTCCTAAAGGAAGAACGGCTTCATGTTTGAATATAATCATGTATTGGGCCTTTTATTTTTTCAAATCGAGAGGAGTTCTGCGCCATGAAGTATGGTTTCTTCGATGATGTCAATCAAGAATATGTCATCCACACCCCTCAAACCCCTTATCCTTGGATTAATTATTTAGGTAATGAACGATTTTTTGGACTGATTTCCAATACAAGTGGCGGCTATGCATTTTACCGGGATGCTCGCTTACGTCGCTTAACACGTTACCGTTACAATAATATTCCTGTCGATAACGGTGGTCGTTATTTTTATATTTATGATGATGGGGATTATTGGACTCCAGGCTGGATGCCGGTCAAACGGGAGCTGGAGCAGTATGAATGCCGCCATGGACTTGGTTATACCTCAATTATGGGAGAACGCAACGGTATTCGAGCCACGCAGCTGGCTTTTGTACCCCTATCCTTTGACGGCGAGGTCCATCAGGTTAAGCTTCAGAACACATCATTACAAACCAAAAAGATCAAACTCTTTTCGTTCGTGGAATTTTGTCTGTGGAACGCCTATGACGATATGACCAACTACCAGCGCAACTTGAACACGGGCGAGGTTGAGATACAGGACTCTGTCATTTATCACAAAACGGAATACCGTGAACGCCGCAATCACTATGCTTTTTTCTCTGCTAATCGTCCGCTAGCGGGTTATGATACAGATCGTGAAGCTTTTCTGGGACTCTACAACGGATTAGATCAGCCTCAAACGGTCGCCGCTGGGCAAGCCTCGAACTCTATTGCCAGCGGATGGTCCCCTGTCGGATCACATTGCATTGAGATCACGCTGGAGCCAGGCAAAGAAACAAGCTGTAACTTTATACTCGGTTATGTGGAAAATCCCGAGGAAGAGAAATGGGAGTCCCACGGTGTTATTAATAAAAAACAGGCACATGCCATGATTGCGCAGTTTGCGGATGAAACCGATGTAAAACAAGCTTTGAGTGAACTCCGAGCCTATTGGTACAATCTGCTGTCCAAGTACACCCTTCAAAGCCACGACGACAAGCTGAACCGAATGGTAAACATATGGAACCCGTATCAATGCATGGTTACATTCAATATGTCACGTTCAGCTTCGTATTTTGAATCTGGTATCGGACGTGGTATGGGCTTCCGGGATTCAAATCAAGATTTGCTCGGTTTCGTCCACCAAATACCGGAGCGGGCACGGGAACGGATTATCGACATTGCCTCTACTCAATTTGAAAACGGCGGAGCTTATCATCAGTACCAACCGTTAACCAAAAAAGGAAACCACGAGGTTGGCGGTGGCTTTAACGACGATCCGTTATGGCTTATTGTCGGTACCGCAGCGTATATCAAAGAAACGGGAGACTTTGGCATACTGGACGAACAAGTGCCCTTTGACGGAAATGTAGAGCGTGCGGCTACGCTGTTTGAACATTTGAAGCGTTCTTTTTACCATGTAATAAATAATCTTGGTCCGCATGGTCTTCCACTCATTGGCCGAGCTGACTGGAACGATTGTCTGAATCTCAATTGTTTTTCCGCTACACCCGATGAGTCCTATCAGACAACACAGAATTTGGAGGGCCGAGTAGCTGAATCCGTGTTTATCGCCGGACTATTCGTATATACGGGACCGGATTTTATTGAGCTCTGCAAGCGCAGAGGTTTGGATGAAGAAGCGTCCACAGCTCAAGCCCATGTGGATCGTATGCGAGCAGCTACATTGGAGCATGGTTTTGACGGGGAATGGTTCTTACGTGCGTATGACCATTATGGAGACAAAATAGGAAGCAAGGATTGTGAGGAAGGTCAAATTTTCATTGAACCTCAAGGTTTCTGTGTCATGGCAGGAATTGGTGTTGAAGAAGGCTTGGCACATAAAGCTCTCGATTCTACACGTGATCGACTGGAAACTCCCTACGGCATCGTGCTGCAACATCCATCTTATTCCCGTTACTACATCAATCTGGGCGAAATCTCATCTTACCCTCCCGGGTATAAGGAAAATGCCGGTATTTTCTGCCACAATAACCCGTGGATTATGATGGCGGAAGCCGTAATAGGACGTGGAGATCGCGCTTTTGAGCTATATAGCAAAATTGCACCTGCCTATCTGGAGGACATCAGCGACATTCACCGCACCGAGCCGTATGTGTATGCACAAATGATTGCGGGCAAGGATGCTGTTCGTGAAGGCGAAGCCAAAAATTCCTGGCTGACGGGTACAGCGGCATGGAACTTTATAGCTATTACTCAATCCATCCTCGGTATCCAGCCGGAATGGGACGGTCTGCGTATTGACCCGTGCATTCCTACAGCCTGGGACGAATTCATAGTCACCCGCGTCTTCCGTGGCGATACCTACGTGATCCATATCACGAATCCACAGCATGTCTCCAAGGGTGTAGCTACGGTTACTGTAGACGGTACCCTCCTTACGAATAATATTCTGCCGGTTGCAGCGGACGGGGCTATCCACCAAGTAAAAGTGTTACTAGGCTAACAAGTTCATGGCCTTCAAAAAAATTAGCTTCAACTTCATCACATAGTATCTTATAATACGAGAATGGCTAAAGATACATTAAGTGTGGTGACATCATGAACAAGACAAAACGGCTTACTCAAACCATGGATTACAAAACAAAGCAAGCCCACTGGGTACGCAAAATGTTATTACTGTATTGGATGATTATAGCTGTACATTTTATCGTCCAGCTGGGCAGCTACTTATTTCTTGATTACGCCGCTTCGCCTTATGAATTTTACGTCGGAACCCTGATTGTTCCTACGCTAATCATGAGTGGTTCCAACTTACTGGCAGAGTTGGCTCATTTTAAATTTAACAGGTATTCTTTTGCGATCCTGTTTATGGCAAGCACCGTCATTTGCTGGATGATTATTCGCCTAAATTATGATATCCGGATTATTCCTGCGCTATGTTTGTTGCCTATTTTCTCTTCTATTCTGTTCTTCAATCGTCGCTTAATATGGCTTTCCTTTGTATTGCAAGTGGTCGTCTTTTTTCTGTTGCTGGCAGCAGATGGATCATTCCGCAGCTATTTGTCAGACTTTGATATTGTGGCGATTCCAACCTTTTTGATTATGTCCACCTTTCTTGCTCTCATTATTCAGGCCAGCGGCCGCGATTTGTTAGTGGATTTGTATAAAACAAAGCGTGCCCAACAGGAATTAATGATCAGTAATGCGATTATCAGCAAAATGTCAATGACTGATGGTTTGACAAAGCTGTACAATCATTTGTCCTTTCAAAACTTTTATGAAAAAGCACTCGAATATGCCGAACAAGGAGCGATCATCCATCTGGCGTTAGTGGATATTGATAATTTCAAGAAAATCAATGACAATTACGGACATCAGTTCGGTGATAAAATTTTGGAAGGCATCTCTCAAATCATTACAGAGCAAATTACAGCGAATGACATTCCGGCCCGCTATGGCGGTGAAGAATTTGCTATTTTGATGTTTGAGCATACTTCTGAGGAAGCCTATCAGATCGTTGAGAATATCCGGCGTGAAGTAGAGAATATGACCTTTCAGGAGAAAATGCAAATCGTTTCCGTAACCGTTAGCATTGGATTAAAAGGCTATACCGAGGATATGAACAAAGACAAAGATGTATTTTTCCAGGAGACAGACAACTATTTGTATCAAGCCAAGCGCTCCGGGAAAAACAAAATTGTTGCTCTTAATCATACCGCTTAATGTAAAAACGCTTCATTTGATGAGACTCCGGCTTGCCGGAGTTTTCTTGTATATAGAGCTCAAAATTTAATAGAGTTGACAACTCCATAAGTTGAAACTAAAATAGTTACATATGTATTGGTTATTTACTTACTAAAAATAAGTCTAAGGAGATGATTTTTGTATGTCAACCCTCGTTATTGTCGTTCACCCTGATCTTGCGGAATCTCGCATTAACAAAAGATGGGTGCAAGAACTCAAGAAACAATCCGGCGTGACCGTTCACAACCTGTATGAAGTATATCCGGATGAGCAAATCAATGTCGCCCAGGAGCAGGAACTGCTAGAGCAGCATGACCGTATCGTTCTGCAATTTCCTTTTTACTGGTACAGCACTCCTTCCCTACTGAAAAAATGGCTGGATAAGGTTCTAACCTACGGCTGGGCTTATGGGAGCGAAGGTGGCAAGCTACAGGGCAAAGAGTTGTTGATTGCCTTGTCTGCTGCCAGTGTTGAGGAAAACTATCAACATGACGGACGGAATAGGTATACGATCGAAGAGCTACTGAGACCTCTGGAAGCTACAGGCCATATGATTGGTGTCAAATTGCTCCCTTATTTCGTACAATATGGTGCTGCAGTACTGACCGATGAGCAACTAGACCAATCCGCACAAAAATACGCGCAAACAGTTATTTCTTAATTTTTTACTAGAAAGCCCCTTGGACGGCGCCTGTCATACCTGCTTTACAGCAGACGGCAGCTCCAACCAAGGGGCTTTAGTGATTGATTACATCGTAACCAAGGTACTGGTTACTTGGGCCATACTTTCTTTAATAATGTCGCAGCCCTTACGCAAGTTTTCCAAGCTTATCGTTAACGCTGGCATAATTTTAATTACTGTATCGTTACGCCCAGCACGCTCAACAATGAGTCCCCTACTAAAGCAGAGAGTCGTTACCTCCTTGGCGAACGCTTCTCCCAGATGAGATACATCAATCCCCCAGATCAATCCCATGCCGCGAATTTCAATAAGAGGATCTATGGATTGGATTTGTTCACGCAAGAACTGCTGAACAAAAGCCTCTTTTTCCTTCACTTGTGCTTCCA
>RCUE01000273.1_pt1 | contig 15758 bp, 9 predicted proteins | sample 2166111 | NCBI WGS metagenome assembly RCUE01 (sample SAMN09930795, study PRJNA488358) | compost metagenome | feature: garden; material: soil; isolation source: compost soil in phenylacetonitrile-enriched culture | place: Germany: Experimental Botanical Garden Goettingen | collected 2016-01-27 | reverse complement strand
CCTCATCCACGATGACCTTTAGCATGGCATTGGCCAGCACAGCATCCGTACCCGGCTTGATTTGCAGGTGCAAATCAGCGGCGGCCGCCGTTGGTGTCGCGCGCGGGTCAATTACGATGACAAAGGCGCCGTTTTCCTTCGCCTGGTGAAAGTAAGGCATTAAGGTCGGCTGGCATTCAGCGATATTCGTACCTGCGAGCACAATACAACGAGCCAACGGAATATCAGCCAGCCTGCAGGTCAGTCCGCGATCAATGCCAAACACTTTACTGCCAGCGGATGCCGCTGCCGACATGCAGAAGCGCCCGTTATAGTCGATATAACGCGTACCTACAGCCACTCTTGCAAATTTGCCGAGTAAATAAGCCGTTTCATTGGAGAGTGAACCTCCACCGTAAATTCCGATTGCATCAGGACCTTGTGTGGACAGTAGCGTAGAGAAACTGCTAGCTATAGTATCCAACGCCTCCTCCCACTTGACGGGAACCAGTTGGCCCTCTTTGCGAATGAGGGGCTGTACCAGCCTTTCCGCATGAGTCGCATGCTGATGCGCATTCATTCCCTTGATGCACAACCTACCCTGCGAGGCTGCATTATGCTTCCCTTCCGCCTTATACACTGTACGAATGATACCCGCAAGTGTCTCTGTACCCGTGCTAACGGTCATCTTACATTGCACGCTGCAAAACGGGCACTGCGTATCCATTACTGACGGTACATGTAGCCCAGCTTCCGGTTTGCCTTCTCCTGACTGACACATCAAAGCCACCTCCCTTTCGCCATTTTTCGGAATTTTATCGTCTGCACGATAGATAATTCGCCATAACTCCAACTCAACCCGTCATCCTGTCAGCATTGTGGTCCGCAGACTACCCGCTAGACCACTTCGAAGAGCAGCGTCAAGCACACTTTCCCGTAATGCCAGAACACCAGTCCTTTCCATCCACTCCCACATTTTTTCCCCATACCGGGCACTATGTCGGTATATTTGCAAGCAAGTTGCAGTCAGCAGAACCGCTTCTGTCGGGTCTTCCTCCAATCCAAGCAGCTGCCCCTGGCGAACCGGATGCTCTGCATGGCCACCCGCATAGACCTCCCAGCCTGCTGGAGAACGAGATATTCCAATATCGTGGACAAGTACACCTCCGGGATATGCCGATCCAGGACAAATAGCAACTGTAACTAACGCTGGCAATGCGAGACTTCCCCATAAAGTTGCCAACCGCTCTCTTAGCCAGGCTACTTCTACAAATGCCTGATCCATCAGATCCGCCTCAACAAAAGACCGATCCTCGGCATTTAGGTTCGTAAAGCGCAGACCCGCAGAGGGCGCCTCTCCTCCGTACTGCGGTGTGACCTGAACCGCAACGCCAGCCCCTAATGGATTTGTCGCAGATCTGTCGCGCAACCCGAGAGATTCCAAGTAATAAAGTACAGCCGGACGACACAATTCACACCCCTGCTGTCTAGTCCAACCGAGACGGGATACTACTTCACCTGGAGTCTGACAGATTGCGTCCACCATAGCTGTTTTAAGCGAATCATGATCGTAATGCGTACATCCACACACAGGGACAATTTCTTGGGCGGTTGGAGTAACTACAGGTCCGGAATCTGTGGATCGGGACAAACTATTTTTGACCAGTGCAGCCACCAGCGGCCGACAGCCCCCACAGGAACCGGACGCTTTGGTCCGGCTCTTCACCTCTTCCACCGTCTTCAGCCTATCCGTGGCAATCGCTCGCAAAATAGCCCCCTTACTCACGCCGTTGCACGCACATACCGTTTCTTCTTCCGGCAGTGCGGCTGCCGCATCCTCTGCTTTGCTCCGGCTGTTATCCCGGGATGTAAGCTCTGTAGCGGACGCCCCGCGCCGTACCATTCCGAGCAACGAGGTACTTTCCGCCGTATCTCCGTACAAAATGGCGCCAGTAACAGCACCGCCGTGCATCATCACTTTTTTATAAACCTCCAGCATCCCGTTATATTCCATAACTGCTGTCTCGTTTCCCTCATCGCGAATGTCTCCTGCGGAAAACACATGGATCCCCGCTACCTTGAGCTGCGCATACGGAACCGTCCCTTCATAGGGAGCCGTTTCACGACCACAAATAACTTTTGCCAGCACTTTGCCCTGCTCATATAGCGGCGCCACCAGTCCGTATGAAATCCCGCGGTGCTCAGCACATTCGCCGACGGCATAAATACCAGGAATACTCGTGCGCATATAATCATCCACGACAATGGCGCGGTTTACAGTCAGACCGCTATCCTGAGCTAATTCGATATTCGGTCGGATACCAACCGCCAGCACAACCAAATCCGTGTCCAGCCTGTTCCCGTCCGCAAACATCAAGCCTTGTGCCCTGTTTCGGCCTATGATGTTGACCGTTTCCTTCGCCAAATGAAACCTCATGCCCTGTTCCTCCAACTTTCGCTGCAGAAGCACAGCTGCCGTCCGGTCAAGCTGACGGTTCATAAGATACTGCGCATTATGAACAACCTCAGTTTCCATCCCTAGATTCAGCAGGCCTTGAGCAGCTTCAAGTCCTAACAGCCCCCCTCCGATAACCGTGGCCCTGCGGTATGTTTTGGCATATCTAGCCATGGTTTCACAATCATTCACATCACGAAAAGCAATTACTCCCTGTTTTCGCACTCCAGGAATGGGCGGCATGAAAGGCAATGAGCCCGTTGCCAATATGAGCATGTCATAAGGTTCTTTCATGCCGGATTCCGTTTCCACCATCCCGGCTGCAACATCAATACGACAGACGCGTTCACCCGCGTACAGCTTTACCCCGTTCTCTTCATACCAGTCCCAGTCATGGGTAACGATATGTTTAAATGAGCTCTCCTCCTGAAGCATTTTGGACAGGAGCACTCGGTTGTACCCGGGACGGGGCTCTGCACCAAATATCGTGATTTGGAACCGCTCTGGCTCCAAATTGAGTATTTCCTCCACACATTTGATGCCTGCCATACCATTGCCGACGACGACCAGTTTTTTCATCATGTTAAACCAGCCCCATTCTCCGAATAAAATAAGACAGAAAAAGCCCTTCTCCATTCAATGGAAAAGGGCACCGTTGCCGTAAAAGTCGGCACATCGTTGTGCCGATATGTATCTAAGATTACTGAATTGTGAATGTCATGTCAACATTCAATACATGAAAACTATATTTTCACCTTTTATTTAATTTTTTTCTCGCATTTGTGTTATGTATATTGACATACAATAGATCCTTTTTTATAATTTGAATTAAAATCACTCCAACGTGATCATACCAAGTCGACTCACAATGAAGTGTGTCAACCACGGCAATGAAGCCGCAAACCGTTTCCTAGATACCATGTAGGGGCGATTTGCGGCTTTTCATGTTCAAATTACATTTTGCAGACAAAGAACAACAATTAGAACAGGAGAGATGGAGAATGAACAAAAAAAGTTTCTGGAAAAGCGGACACAAGCCCACCTTATTTGGTTCCTTTCTGTATTTTGATATCAGTTTTATGATATGGGGGATGATCGGACCGTTGGCCGTTGTAATTGCCAATGATTATCCAATGGACCCTGTACAAAAAGCCAATCTTGTCGCTCTACCCATACTCGGTGGTTCCCTGCTGCGGCTCGTGCTCGGATTCATGTCGGATTATATCGGTCCCAAGCTCACAGGACAGATTGGTATGCTTGTCACGATCATCCCGCTTTTGCTCGGCTGGCTGTGGGTTGATTCGCTGGAGCAATTATACGTTGTTGCCCTACTCCTGGGCGTAGCTGGAGCTTCATTTGCAGCTGCGCTGCCGTTAGCCGGTCAATGGTACCCCAAAGAGCATCAAGGCTTGGCTATGGGAATTGCCGGAGCCGGTAATAGTGGTACCGTCCTTGCGACTTTGTTCGCCAACCGCATTGCTCAACATTTTGGCAGTTGGGAAGCCGTTTTCGGATTGGCCATCCTCCCCATCTTAATCGTCTTCATTCTGTTCAGTATTTTTGCCCGCAACAGCCCTCACCGCCCGGCACCAAAAAATCTGTCGCAATATGCTTCGGTGCTCAAACAGAGGGATGCCTGGGTATTCTGTGCCTTTTATTGCGTGACGTTTGGCGGATTCGTTGGCCTATCTAATTATTTGACTATTTTCTTCAATACCCAGTATGGCCTCTCCGCGGTACATGCCGCCGATTTTGCAACCGTTTGTGTGATTGCCGGAAGCTTTTTTCGTCCTGTAGGTGGTTTTTTATCCGATCGGATTGGTGGTTCACGCATGCTAATGTACTTGTATGCGGGGGCCGGGATTATGCTCGCCGGCATTGCGTTGTTACCGCCACTTACCGTGGTAGTTGTGCTGCTGTTCGTAGGCATGATGTGCCTTGGCGCTGGCAACGGCTCTGTATTCCAGCTCGTGCCGCAGCGCTTCGGCAACGAAATCGGGCTCATGACCGGCATCGTCGGCGCTGCTGGTGGCATAGGCGGGTACTTTCTCCCTCTTATACTGGGTCATCTGTACAAATCAACGGGTTCCTATATGCCGGGCTTCATCTGTCTGAGCCTACTTACGTTCTGTGCCTTTACCCTCGTCATCATAATGCAATTGAAATGGCGTAACAGCTGGATGCGACGCTCTGCTACAGTTACTGATGAAGCCGTCAATCGCATTGGAGAATTAAATGCCTGATATTCATCAAATATAAAGCTGCGAAAAATATAAAGCTGCGAAGCATTGAATTGTCCCTCAAACATCCCTATAGCCCAAAAAATGGCTTAACTTCGTTTATATAAAATGAAGTTAAGCTATTTTTCATGCATACTCAATCGAATCACACCTATAAAAACTATGATAAACATCACATTAGATCAATATTTTCCGAAAATATTATGAAAATTAAATGAAATTTTCATTTAAAAAACATTGAAAATCGCTTTCATTTTCATAATTTCTCTTATGTAAACACTTATATAACCATTTTTCACACAACATACTTGTTCACTTGGTTTAAAATAAGGCGTATACTTGTTCACGAATTGTTCAAGGATGAACTAAATGTAATTTTCTAGAAAGAAGGAATTAAAAATGCGTGCTTTTCATTTTACGGAAGACGGATCTATCGAAACCAAATTAACCGGAAAAGATCTACTTGCCAACCCACTGCTGAATAAAGGAGTGGCTTTTACCTTGGAAGAACGGAAACAACTTGGACTTGACGGTCTCCTTCCTCCTACGATATTAACTATTGAGGAACAGGTTCAACGGGTTTACGAGCAATTTCAGAGCCAACCGGATAATTTGCGTAAAAATGTTGCGTTAAATGATCTTTTTAATCGCAATACGGTCCTTTATTATCGTTTGCTCTCTGAGCACCTAAGCGAAATGCTCCCGATTGTTTATACACCAACAGTAGGCCAGGCTATACAGGAATACAGTCATGAATATCACAAGCCTGGTGGTATGTATTTATCTATTGATAATCTGGCGGGTATTGGAGAGGCTTTTAAGAATTTGAACCTGGACCCTGATGATATCGACCTGATCGTAGCCACAGATTCCGAGAGTATTTTGGGAATCGGGGACTGGGGAGTCGGAGGTATTAATATCTCTATTGGTAAGCTTGCTGTGTATACAGCTGCTGCTGGTATAGATCCTAGCCGGGTGCTGGCAGTTGTTCTTGATGCAGGTACAAACAACGAGAAGCTATTGGAAGATCCTTTATATATGGGGAATCGTCACAAACGTGTACGTGGAGAACAATATGATCAATTTATTGACACTTATGTTCAAGCTGCACTTTCCTTTTTCCCGAATGCTCTGCTGCACTGGGAAGATTTGGGCAATGTCAATGCACGGAACATTATCAATAAATACGGAAATAGTATTTTGACTTTTAATGACGACATTCAAGGTACTGGAGCGGTTACACTCGCAGGTGTGATGTCCGGTGTTCAATTGTCCGGAATCCCACTGAGCAAGCATCGGGTTCTAGTCTTTGGTCCAGGAGCTGCCGGAATCGGCAATGCAGACCAAATTAGCGCCGCCATGATGCTGGAAGGACTGTCAGAAGCAGAAGCAAGACGTAACTTCTGGGCTTATGATTACCGTGGCCTGCTTACCAACGAAACAGAAGGACTTTTTCCATTTCAGGTTCCTTATGCGCGTGATGCTGCAGAATGCCGTGACTGGGAACATGCTGAAGATGGAAAAATCCCTCTGCTTGAAGTCATTCGCCGCGTGAAACCGACGATTATGATTGGTACTTCCGGTGTTAGTGGGGCATTTAGTGAGGAAATCGTTAAAGAAATGGCCAAACATACAGAACGTCCTATAATTATGCCTATGTCCAACCCGACTCCACTTGCAGAAGCAACTCCGCAAGATTTGATCCACTGGACCGAAGGAAAAGCCCTGATTGCCACAGGAAGTCCTTTTGAGCCGGTGATCTATAACAATATTAAGTTTGAAATTGGGCAATCCAACAATGCTTTCGTATTCCCGGGTCTGGGTCTCGGCGCAATCGTGGTAAAATCCAAAATTATAACAGATAGCATGTTTGCAGCAGCTGCCCATGCAGTAGCTCAAATGGTTGATTTGTCGCAGCCTGGTGCTTCCCTGCTGCCAAAAATCAATGAATTACGCGAAGTATCTGAAGCGGTAGCCGTGGCTGTGGCCAAGGCAGCAGTTCAGGATGGAGTAGCGCGTCATCAACCGGACGATATCGCACAAGCAGTTCGAGATGCGATGTGGGACTGTAAATATAAACCCATCAAACAATATGGTCAGGCAGCGGTCCTGGTTTAAAAAATAGCGAACAACATCAAATTTATACTTGCATACGCAAAGTGATTATTTAACTGATGTCCGCCATTTTTGGCGGACATCTTCATTGGAGGCGACATCATGGCTACAGGTCATATTTTTATTATCTTAATTCCTATTTTCTTTGTCATTTTAATTGGTTATTTCGCAGGATTGTTTAAAGCTTTTAACCCCGCTTCTTCTAAGGGATTAAATACACTCGTGACGAAGTTTGCTCTACCCGCACATTTGTTTATTGGGATTACGACGACACCAAGAGAGACGTTGATTCAAAAGTGGCCCTTTCTTGTGGCTTTGCTACTTGGTGTAATCGGCTTTTATATTGTATTGCTCATTGTTTATCGCTTAATTGCCAAAAAAGGCCTGACTGAATCCTCCATGTTCGCATTGAATTCAACACAGCCTTCTTTTGCATTCATGGGAATTCCGGTTCTGGGCAGCTTGTTCGGAAGTGCGACAGTCGCCATCCCGATTGCGATTACCGGGATCGTCGTTAATGCCATTCTTGATCCGCTTGCAAGTATTTTGGGAACGGTCGGCCAGCGCAAAACAACAGAATCCGACGGCACTAAAGGCAACTTATTTAAAGTCACTATGAAATCAGTCCTTCATGGACTCAGCGAGCCACTTGCCTGTGTACCTTTGTTTGGTGTCATATTGACTCTATGTGGATTCCACGCTCCGAAACTTTTACAATCCATGTTTGATCAAATCGGCAATGTTACTGCCGGTACAGCCCTATTTGCCATCGGGGTAACCATTGGTATCAAGAAGATTACGTTCAGTCCAAAAGCACTTAGCATTGCTATGCTGAAAGCCATCGTAATGCCTATTGTTATGCTCGGTATTGCTGTTCTGATAGGACTATCCCATGAAGATGTAAGCAAAGCCGTACTGCTTGTCGCTTTTCCCGGCTCGGCTGTGGCCGCTATGATTGCTACCCGTTATGAAACACTGGAAACGGAAGCTGCATCTGCATTTGTTATTAGCTCAGTCTTATCGCTCATTTCACTACCCTTGCTCATTTCACTTCTTTTATAAGGGACAGAAAAGTTAAGAACCCTCAATGCAATCCAGGTATTTATAGGTGTAAAGCAAACCCGTTTGTCCTCATTTATCTTATTTTTTAAATATTGTCTGAACAATAAAGTGATTTAGTAAGAATTGAGTTGGAAAAACAACATAAATCCAGTTTGCCGACAAGCGGCGGCCCCATCGTTTCATTCACTCGGGGGCCGCCGTTCTTTTTGTATAACCTTCTACTCTCCCTTTTAATAAATACCTAACAATTAGAAAGCAAATTGTCGAAATATATATGGGATAGGTTGTATATGAAACTAAATCGCTAATTCAAAGGAGAAGAAAACGTGAAAAACTTGAAGTGGAGAACTATGTCCTTTTTTGGTAAAAATCTATTAATCTCTTTTCTTAACATCGTATTAATAGGAGCTATTCTCATCACATCCAGCTATATACTTCAAAAGAACATTCTCACCACGCAGCTGCAAGACCAAGTTAAGGTATTGACTAAAAAATGGGCAGAAGATGTTGATAAAACAAAAGTACAACAAGCATTGAATGAAAAAGATTATAACGGCTCTGTGCAACAAGATTTACGCAAATTTCTCGATTCTATTCACACACTTTATCCTAACGTTGCCCAAGCTTACATATTCGGCACAGAGCTAACAGAAGGAAATCAGACCTCCATTATTGGCGTTCCCACAAATTTAGTCCAAGCTTTCCAAGACTTAAAGATGAACATTGGGGACATGTACACTCTTCCTGACGAAAATGCACAAGCCGTAAAAAAGATGCTTCAATCTAATGAATCAGCATTAAGCAGCTTTTACACGGACGAATATGGCACATGGACTACTATTGTTTACCCGATTACAGATGCTAGCGGGAAAGTCACAAGTGCGATTTACTTTGACGTAGATGCGAGCTCTGTACCTACCGGCCTTCATAAATTGCTTGTATACGGTGTTTCACTGCTCATTCTGTTTCTTGCCATCTTCTTAACGATTCAATATTTACTGGTAAAACGCACCCTCTCCCCGATTCGTAGCCTGATGAAGGGCATTGAAGAAGTCAGCGAGGGAAATCTGAATGTAAAAATCAAGACAGGCGAGGACGACCTTGGCATTATCAATCAAAAATTTAATTCAATGATCAAACACCTTAACGATACAATGGTGAAAGTACAGGATACCACGCAAGAAGTTACGGGATCTGCCCAGGAATTGTTAAGCATTAGCGAGAAAAACAGTACGAATACGAACGTCATTAACAGCAATATTCAGGAAATAACCCAAGGGCTTGAAGCTCAGGATCACGCAGCACTTGAAAGCTCCAGAGCTATGAATGAAATGTCGACGGTTATCCAAACCATTGCGGAGAGCTCCTCTTCCGTAGCCGATCAAGCTTATTCTATGGAAAAACGCTCCGTTGAAGGCAATCAGGTAGCCCAAAAGCTTTCCGCTCAAATGGACTCTATCTCCACTACAATGGAAAGTACAGCTGATTCCGTTAATGCGCTGCAGAACCGTTCTAACGAAATCAGCAATATCGTCAGCATCATTACAGGCATTGCCAGTCAAACGAATCTGCTTGCACTGAACGCTTCTATTGAAGCTGCCAGAGTCGGTGAAGAAGGCAAAGGTTTTGCAGTCGTAGCGGGAGAAGTGCGTAATTTGGCTGAACAGTCTCAAGAGTCTGCCAAACAAATTGCAGAGCTTATTGAAGAAATCCAAAAAGAAATTGAACAGACTGTAAAAGGCATCAGCCTTGGTACAAAAGAAGTTCAGATTGGGCTAGAAGTTACGAAGCAGACAGGCGAAATGTTCTCTGAAATTTTAGATGCGTCTAATAAAGTGTCGTCACAAATCCAGGAAGTATCCAGTGCAACGGAGCAGATTTCAGCCAGCACGCAGGAAATGTCAGCTACCTCTGACGAGCTGTCTTCCACAGTTAGCAAAACAGTCGACAGCAGCAAACAAATTCAGCATACTATTGGAGAACAGGCTGAGTCTATGGCTTCTATTGTCCAAGCTTCTGACAAGCTTACATTGATGTCCGGCGAGCTGGAAGAGCTCATTTCGTTCTTCAAGGTGAACCGAGAAGCCTAATCCTATAACTTCCAAGAGCCCTAGATAACAATAAAGAACCTCTAGTCTGATAAATGCGAACTAGAGGTTCTTTGATCTACTCTTACATACTTCTTAATTTATAAATCCTTCCAAAGCTGAGGTTGGTTTACCGTCAGCCTGCCAAGCACCTTTGTTATAACCTTGATTGTAACCTGGAGTTGCAGCAGGCTCCCAATAAAATACCCCTGTACCTTTACCGCCTCCGATGTTCCGAACCTTCGTTTTGATTGCAAATATAAATGCCTTGGAAGCCGCAGGTTCATTATATTCCATCCCGATTTCACTGATGACAATGCCTTTTCCGTATTTGGCAATGAGGTTATTGGCATTGGTAATCGTCTGATCCACCTTGCCCTGCCAGTCCGCAGGAGAGGGATACAGAGACAGTCCGATGAGATCAAACTGAGCTCCATTATCAATCAGTCCGCCGATATTCCAGTTCAACACAGAACTGTTATCCCCGTTGGCTAAATGTACGATCGTTTTAGTACTACTGCTTACCGATTTTACAGCGTTATTGCCCGTGTTGACGAGCCACGCATAGTTTTTCATGTTCACCGAAGCTTTGCCGTCTTCCCAGAGCATTCCATTGTTCGTCTCATTACCGATCTGCACCCAGTCCGGTGTTACCCCCTTGCTTTTCATCGTGTTCATAACATAGACCGTATGGGACCAGACTGCATCCATAAGTTGTGTAAATGTGAAATTGCGCCACGCATAAGGTTTGTTCTGTTGCCCTGGATCTGCCCAAGAATCACTATAATGTAGAGTCAGCATAACGCTCATACCTAACTTTTTAGCTCGTTGCGCCAGTTCTGCTGCCTTTTCGGCATTCATGTATCCGCTTGCATAATCTTTCATGTCAGGGTTTACCCACACACGGATACGCACCGCGTTGATCTGATAGTCATCTCGCAAAATTTGCAGTATATCTCGACGAACACCCTTCTTATCCTTCCAACTCATACCTTGCGCTTCCATTCCTGCTACCCAGCTTATATCTGCTCCTTTGGCGAAAGCAGGGGCGGCCGAAGCCGCACCCAACCCTACAGAACCGAACGGATACAATAAGCTGGATAACAAGATCAACATCGCAAATACCATCGTGCGGTTACCTGTTTTCATAAGTCATCTCCCATCCGAATTGTATACTTCTCATTGCCTCTGACCAATCTACCAGCTCCCACTCGGGAAAACGATAGAGATCACACTTAAAATATCATGTTCTATTTATTGCGCTCTGTCTTTAAAACCTTAACAGCGTAGGCATCCAATTGAATGCTACCATCTTCTATCACATGATTTTCAAGCATATCCGCATAAGTTCGTCCATCCAACATAATCTTTTGCGGCTCATGCGTGAAATTCAATATGAAAATATAATCATGAACTCCATCGGTACGAATCGCCGTATTCACTCCATGAGGCAACTTCACATTGAGCGCTTTACTGATTCCTGCATCATCAATTAAACTTCTGTAAAAATGACTGTGGAATAGTCCGATGTTGCGTGATGCGATGTAATAAGCCTTTCCCTGTCCCAAACGGTTCACTGTCAAAGCCGGACGTCCTGCATAAAAGTCTGAGCCGTACACAGCCAGTACCTCTGCACCCTCCGTATGAATGAGATCACACAATTCTACAGCTTCATACTCCCCTTGCAGATCCAGCTCATTGCCTTCAACCGGCAAAATGTGATTACGGTCATGATCATGCAATCCGTCAATCTCTTCCGACCAGATCCCCAGCGTCTTACGAAGCGGGCCCGGAAAGCCTCCAAGGAAGCACAAATCATGTTCATCTACGATACCAGACCAATAGGTTGCTACGAAAATACCACCGTTTTCAACAAACTTCTGTATACGCTCCCCCACACCGCTGCGGACCATATATAACATCGGAGCTACCAAAAGTTTGTATTTGGAGAAATCTGCATCCATATGAATGACATCTACAGGCACACCCTGCTCCCACAGCGCCAAATAATGCGCTTCAGCTGTCTCTTCATATTTTACACCTTTGTTCCGCGGTCCCTGTGAATCGTTGATTCCCCAACGGTTCTCCCAGTCAAAAATGACTGCGGCCTCCGCCGGTACAGATGTACCGATAACCTCCTCCAGTTTTTCCAGCGCATTACCGACATGGGTCACATCCCCGAATACCCGAGTGTGCTCATGTCCGACATGATCGACAACCGCACCATGCAGCTTTTCACTTGAACCGCGGCTTTTCCGCCACTGAAAATATTGAACAGTATCTGACCCGTGTGCCACAGCCTGTAAAGACGATAGCAGATGCATTCCCGGCCGCTTCAGCTTGCTAACGTCTTGCCAGTTCGTCAAACTTGGTGTACTCTCCATGAGCATCCAAGGCTTACCTCCCTTGATTGAACGAATAATATCATGCATCATGGCCACTTTAGCAGCCTGACGGCTATCATCTCCCTCACGATCATGCCATGTTGGGTAACTATCCCAGGATATAACATCGAGCAGATCAGCAAACTTCCAGTAATTCAATCCTTCAAAAAACTCCATTAAATTGGTTGTGACTGGAATGGCTGGATTTGCAGCCTTGAGCGGCACAATCTCATGTTTGATAAAATCTGCGGTCTGATCGGTCACAAACCGTCTCCAGTCCAAATTCATGGCATGAACCTGTGTTTCACCGTGAGGTGCCGGGGACTCAACTTGGCTCCAGTCCGTAATCGTATGACTCCAAAAGGTCGTCCACCATGCGTGATTTAGCTTGTCCAGCGTACCGTATTTATCCTGGACCCAAGCGCGAAATGCCTCCTGACAATAATCACAGTGGCAATCTCCACCAAATTCATTGGAAATATGCCAGCCAATAACAGCCGGATGGTTAGCATAACGCTCGGCTAGCTTCGTATTCATGATACGTACTTTTTCCCGGTAAACAGGCGATGTAGCACAGTGATTATGGCGAAACCCGTGCAGATTACGGACACGGTTAGCCTCCACACGCAGCACCTCAGGATATTTTTGTGACATCCAGGCTGGTCTTGCTCCACTAGGAGTAGCCAAAAATGCATAGATTCCGTTCTCAGCAAACGAATCCAGAATACGATCCAGCCACTCAAACGTAAATACACCTTCCTCAGGCTCCAATGAAACCCATGAGAAAATGCCGACAGACATCACGTTACATTTGGCTAGTTTCATTAGACGGATATCCTCCGCTAACACCTCAGGGTAATGCTGCCATTGCTCCGGGTTATAGTCCGCTCCATGCAGCATACGTGGAATTCGCTCACTAATCGGGGGGTACTTAGTTATGTTTTGATACGTCACTGTAAATCATCTCCTTATTATTTCTATTACTCTTTGACGGAACCTAGCGTCATACCTTTAACAAAATACTTTTGTAAAAATGGATATACAATGAGAATAGGCGCTGCACCAATGAAAATTTGCGCTGCATTAACCGTCGTTTGAGAAAGTAATTCCATCTCCTTTGGACTCATGCTCATGGAACTCATGTCCTTCTGAATAATTACAGTTTGCAGGAACGTCGCCAGCGGATAATCCTTTGCATTGCTCAAATAGAGTAGACCGTCAAACCAGGAGTTCCAATGAAATACCATACTAAACAGCGCAATCGTCGCAATGGAAGGCATGGATATCGGTAAAAAGATACTAAACAATGTCCGAAAATGTCCTGCTCCGTCGATCAATGCGGCCTCTTCCATCTCTTTGGGAATTCCTCTAAAAAAGTTCAACATAAGGATGACCAGAAATGTGTTGACCGCTCCTGGCAAAACAAGTACCCAGAAGCTATCCATGAGATGGATCTTTTGAATAACCATATAGAATGGAACCAGACCACCGTTAAAAATCATGCTGAACACGAACAACCATGAATATACGTTTCGGCTACGGAACACAGATGTTTCCTTTGAAAGTGGATAAGCAGCTAAAAAGGTAATCAGCAGTGTCAAGCCGGTTCCCAATACAGTCCGACAGACAGAAATCCAGATGGAGTGCAGAAAAATCGGGTTATTCATTGTCTTCTTATAGGCTTCTAATGAAAACTGCACTGGCCACAGTCCAACCAGATTTGCATCTGCTGCTGATTTAGCACTAAATGATACCGCCAACACATGAATCAGTGGAACGATACACATGATAGACAAAATCACTAGTAAGCAAATATTAAACACATTGAAAATGCGGTATGGCGTTGTTTTATGATACATGACTCTCCCTCTTTCAGCCTCGTGGAATCAGAATATGCGGTAACCTGCCCATTTGTAAGCAAGTCGATAAGATATCAGAATGAGAATCATACTGATAACGGATTTGAACAAGCCGATAGCGGTGGCAAAGCCCATCTCCCCATTGATTAACGCTGTCCGGTAGACGAATGTATCAATAATATCGCCTTTTTGGTAAACCAGTGGATTATAAAGGTTGAAAATCTGGTCAAAACCGGCATTCAGTACATTGCCAAGTGCAAGCGTTCCAACAACGACTACCATCGGAATTAACGAAGGTACAGTGATGTGTAGCGTCTGTCTCCAGCGGCTCGCTCCATCCATTTCAGAAGCCTCATACAACGAAGGATTAATACCCGCCAGTGCAGCGAGAAATACGATGGTGTTGTAGCCGAACTCCTTCCATATATCTGAAACAATGACAGTAAACCGAAACCAGTTATTATCTCCCAGAAAAAAGATAGGCTGGATCCCGAAACTACCGAGAATACGGTTCATAAATCCATCTGTAGCCAACAGGTCAATCAGAATTCCGCCCAAGATGACCCACGACAGAAAGTGTGGTAGATAAACTAGTGTCTGAATGGATCGCTGAAGTCCGACCTTGCGAATTTCATTCAGCAGTATAGCAAAAACAAACGGAACCACCAGATTGAAAAACATCTTTAACACAGCAATAATTAGTGTATTCCAGACAACTTGAAGACTGTCCTCCCGTTGAAACAAAAAGCGGAAGTTATCCAGTCCAACCCACTCGGAACCCGTTATGCCTAGCCAAGGCTTGTAATTTTGAAAGGCCATCACGATGCCGCCCATCGGAATGTAGCTGAATACAATTAAGAAAATGATGGCTGGCAGCAGCATGATATGAAATGGCCACGTACGTTGCAGACTTCTCATTGCAGTTCCTCCTGTAACTCTCATGGTATACTTCAATTATAAAAGCGTTTTCGCTGTCCCAACAGTTCAAAAAACCAACATACATGGCACAAAAGCAATCATTTTTTAAGCTCGCCAAACGAATAAAACTTTTTTTCAAATACACCATGATAGCGCATTCATTTCCACTCGATACGGGTGAAACTGTAGTAAAAAGGCTGCCCACCTCGGGACAGCCTTCCTACTCTGTTACAACATCATTGGTTTTTACTTTTCGACGCTTTTATACCATTCGTTTACTTCATTTGTAATTTGTTCGCCACCCGCTGTTTTCCACGTCTGCACAAAGGTATCAAAAGCAGAGATCGGCTGCTTGCCATAAATAATTTCATTGAAGGTCTGACTTTCAATTTTATCCAGATAGTCCTTTTTAGCCTTCATGGTTGGCGTAGTTGGACCTGTGAACTGATCTTTCATGGAGATATCCTTCTGTTCCATAAGCACTTTGGCAGCTGCAGGAGTACCTTTCCCGTAGTTCACCATTACATCTTTCTCTAGACGGGTCTTCGGTTCTGCGCCGTTAGCCAAACTTAGCAAAGCCTTCATTTGGGCATCAGGTATACGCGCACCATCACGAACCAGCAAATAACGAATAGAGTTTACATAACCGCCTGGTATTT
>RCUE01000271.1_pt1 | contig 15813 bp, 18 predicted proteins | sample 2166111 | NCBI WGS metagenome assembly RCUE01 (sample SAMN09930795, study PRJNA488358) | compost metagenome | feature: garden; material: soil; isolation source: compost soil in phenylacetonitrile-enriched culture | place: Germany: Experimental Botanical Garden Goettingen | collected 2016-01-27 | reverse complement strand
GAACAGCGGATGAAAAAGACCGACAACTGTCTCCTTCATCCAAGATGCCCAGATGTTTTGTCGGTCCCCCTAAAGTGACACAAAGCGACCGCTTAGCTTTCTGTAACAGTTGTTGTCGATGCGTACTTGGCATATACTTCCGGACGACGGTCTTTTGCGGGAAAGACCTGGCCTCGTTCACGGTTTTCCTTAAGCATTTCCATATCGATTTTCCCGGTAGCAATCATACTTTCGTTCGTCTCGCCTAGCGCGAGTATACCATCGGCCGGGAAAGGATAATCGCACGGTGCGAAAATGCCTGCCTGACAATAACCAGAATCGATTTGTGGAATATGAGGCATATAGCCCACGAGACCACTCAATGCCACGAATATTTGGTTTTCGATAGCACGGGCCTGCGAGCAGAGTCGTACTCGATAGTAGCCGTGTGCCTCGTCCGTAAACGATGGACAGAGGATGATATCTGCACCCATGTCTGCCAATGCACGGGCACTTTCTGGAAATTCGATATCATAGCAAGTAAGAATGCCGACACGTCCTATCGCTGTATCGTAAACAGAGAAACCGTTGCCCGGCTTCAAATTCCAACGGGCACGTTCTTCCGGAGTTAAATGCACTTTATTTTGCTGGACATAGCGTCCGTCCGGGAAGAAGAGAAACGCTGCATTGACGAAGCTGTCTCCTTCTTTCGTTATATGTGTTCCTCCCAGAATCGTAATGCCTGTTTCTTTACTGAACTGCTGGAAGGTTGTAATGTATTCATTCGTAAATGAATCAATGAATTGGCAGGCTTCGTAATGGTTTAAGACAGGAGAGAGCGCAAGCAATGTGCCGGTTAAATATTCCGGAAAAACAACCAGCTTACTTCCATCATTGATTGCCTGCTGTAGGTGTTCCGCTACCTGTCGCCAGAACTCCTCTTTGGAATTCAAAGGTCCGATAGCGTATTGTACAACCGAAATGGCTGAAATCGTCAATTCTATCAACTCCTATCCTGTCATATTATAAATGTTAGGATTTCTCCACTCTACCAGAACGGCTTTATGGAGCGATTCCTCATCCTCCACATAATTATCCAGAATCTGAAGCGGCATGAGTCCTTGCTTTATCATAAACGAAAGTACCATATCATATATTTCTCCGTTTGTCACGCGTCGCACATATTCTTCGACACTGATTTTGTCTATATGCAGGTGAAGTCCAGGGATACGGCACCCTGCGAGAAAACGTACAAGACCTGAACGTACTACGAGCTGTTTGCGTGCTTCGTATAGAGCCTTTGCTATACCTTTACCACGAAATGAGGGGCGTACACATACATCGATGCCATACAAGCTATCCCCATGCGGATTGTGGGTTCGCTGAATGTAACCGCCATCTGTGACTTCTTCCCATGTATGGGGTTTTCCGTCATAGCGGACAATAAGCGACGTGGCTGAGCCAACAACTTTACCTTTATATTCCGCAAGCATTGCCCCTGCGGGAAACGTTTCTGTGTGTGCGGTAATTTGATCGCGGTTCCACCATAATTGTTCCGGAAACGGTGGGGGAAATGCCTCACGTTGTACATCGAGCAGCTCATCAAAATCAGCCAGTGTATAAGGACGAACTGTAATGGTCATCGTGTTTCTCCTCGCTCTCCCTCTTCGTGTCTACCCGGACGTTTTGCAGTCCCGTCTGGCCAAGGCAAAAAGCAACCCTCTACACCTCAGTGTGGGAGACGAACCGACGTCCGTTTGCAACATAGTGTGGTAGCTATTCACTCTTGATCGTACTGGATAATCAACACCCTTGCGATAGTAATATTGTATACGTTTTCACCTTTCCAACAACTGTATATGCAGAAATTTTACCATAACGCTTGTTTTTTTATTCAGATAATTTTATGATAACAGATAAATAATCAAATTCGGAATTGTAGTTCCGAATTTCGGAACGGAGGAGTGCGGTGAGCGGTAATAAGACTGTAGTTAAATCACTTGAAATTCTGCAGCTTTTCTATGCTCATGAGCGTTTAACGCTTCAAGAGATGGTTGATTTGCTTACTTTGCCCAAAACATCGTTGCATCGCCAAGTGAAAGCGCTTGAAGAAATGGGTTTTTTAACGAGGGATGCTGATGGAAAGTATGCGCTGGGCCTGATTTTTCTGGAGCTTGGGCAGCTGGTAGCGGAGCGCCTCGATATTCGTCGCATTGCTTTTCCTTATATGTGTCGTCTGCGCGATGAGGTGAAAGAGGCGGTCAATCTCATCGTCCGCGAAGGTGACGAGGCGATTTATATTGAGAAGGTCGATACGCAAAATCCAGTTCGCCTGTATACGAGGGTGGGGCGGCGTTCGCCTCTGTATGCAGGAGCCTGTTCACGCATCTTGCTTGCGTTTATGTCACCGGAAGAAGCGGAAAACTATATTTCTCGAACGGATTTGAAAGCGATAGCCTCAGGTACGATTACTGACCGGAATGAATTGCGAGAGGTGGTAGCACGTGCACGGATGCACGGCTACTCGGTTAGCTATTCGGAGCTGGAAGACCATTCAGCGGCAGTGGCAGCTCCGATTTTTAATCATAGAGGACAGGCAGTCGCCGGTCTAAGTATGGCCGGTCTGGAAGCTCATTACGAAGATGAGAATTTGACCTTACTCATCCAGAAAATAAAGCAGACGGCTGGGGAAATTTCCCGGCAGCTCGGCTATAAACAACAGGCGAGGTGAAATGCAATGAAAATATACCCATTGGGTGATGCTGCGGCGGTAATCGAATTGGGAGGGGAGATTTCCGAGGCTGTCCACCGTAAAGTGAAAGCATTGTCCATACAGCTGGAAGCGCAACCAATTCCCGGCATGATAGAATATGTTCCGGCTTTTACAACGGTAACAGTGTTCTATGATCCGTACCGGGTGCTTAGAGAAATGGGTGTACAGCTGTCTGAAGCAGGGATGTCGGGGCTTGTCTCCCCTTATCGCAAGGTACATGACATGCTGGAACGAATGGTTGCGGAAATAGGGGACGAAGCGGAAATTGCAGCACGTGTAATTGAAATTCCAGTTTGTTATGGAGAAGAATTCGGTCCTGATCTCGAATTCGTGGCTAATCACAATGGGCTGACGCCTGAAGAAGTTATCCGTATTCACAGCTCTGCCGAATATCTGGTGTATATGGTTGGCTTTGCACCGGGTTTTCCCTATCTTGGGGGCATGCCAGAGGCGATTGCGGCGCCACGGCGTCCTTCTCCTAGATTAGCGATTCCGGCCGGTTCGGTCGGAATCGCGGGAAAGCAGACTGGTGTATATCCGATTGAAACACCGGGTGGATGGCAGATTATCGGCCGGACCCCGATTGAGCTGTTCATACCGGATAGTAACCCGCCGACGATTCTTGCTTCCGGGGATCGGATTTGTTTCCGGGCCATTTCCCGGCAAGAATATATGGAGAGGAAGGAGGGGGGCAGATAGATGGGAATAAAGGTACTACGTGCCGGACTACAGACAACGGTTCAGGATTTGGGACGATATGGTTTTCAACAGCATGGTGTCATTGTCAGTGGTGCGATGGATACGTTTGCATTGCGAATGGCTAACTTGCTGGTTGGTAATAACGAAGGCGAAGCTGCGTTAGAGATTACATTGATGGGTCCGAGGCTAGAGTTTGAACAGGATGTGCTCATTGCGATTTGCGGCGCTGACCTTTCAGCAAAGGTAGATGGCGTTCCAGCCCGGCAATGGTGCCCGGTATATATAAAGAAAGGTAGCGTTTTGTCTTTTGGTGGCTGCGTGTTCGGTTGTCGTGCATATTTGGCGGTAGCGGGCGGTTTTGCCGTCAAGGAAGTATTAAACAGCCGCAGTACATATTTACGTGCAGGGATCGGTGGTTATCTTGGACGGGCCTTGCAAGAAGGAGATGTGCTAACGGTTGGCTCTCCTGCCGAATGGAGCGACCGGGAAATGCGAAAGTTGGCCGAACAGAGCGCAGGGATGACCGCGTTAGGCTGGGGGATCAGTGTCGACCTATTCCCGAGTTATGGAACGAATCCGACAATCCGTGTATTAAGAGGTGCACAGTTTAACCATTTTGCGCAAGAAAGCCGGGATGCATTCCTCGCTTCACCATTCAAGGTGTTGCCGCAGTCGGACAGAATGGGCTACCGTCTGAAAGGACCCAAGCTGGAACTCTCAGAGCCGCTAGAGATGATCTCCGAAGCAGTGGCGTCGGGTACGGTGCAGGTACCGCCGGAAGGCCAGCCGATTGTGTTGTTGGCGGACCGTCAGACTGCAGGCGGTTATCCGAAAATCGCCCAGATTATTTCTGTTGATCTTCCGGTTATTGCCCAGGCGAAGCCGGGGGAGAGCCTTCGTTTTCAGGTCGTTTCGCTTGAGGAAGCTGAGGCACTCTATGTGGCACGAGAGATGCAAATCGAACAGGTGAGACAGGCAATTGCTTTACGATATCGATAAAGTAAAACTTCCAGGGGAATGTATCTCCTACGTAGTGTACTTGAAGGGGAGATAATTGCCCATTGGAATAGGATAAAGGAGGAAAAACATGTATCGAGTAGATATTAACTGTGATATGGGAGAAAGCTTTGGCGCGTATCGGATGGGAGAAGATGAAGCGATTCTATCATTCATCACTTCTGCTAATATCGCTTGCGGGTTCCATGCTGGAGGCCCGGCCGTTATGCGTAGGACAGTGAATATGGCACTTGAGAAAGGTGTAGCGATGGGAGCGCATCCTGGCCTGCCTGACCTTGAAGGATTCGGTCGACGGAACATGGATATTACGCCACGGGAAGCGTATGACATGGTCGTATACCAAATAGGGGCTTTATATGGGTTCGTGAAAGCATCGGGAGGGCAATTGCAGCACGTCAAACCGCATGGTGCTTTATACAATATGGCTGCAAAAAGTTCGGCCTTATCGGAAGCGATTGCTGAAGCGGTGTACAAGGTAGACCCGGAGCTTATCCTATTCGGGCTCTCAGGTAGCGAACTGGTCAAAGCTGGGCAGCGTATCGGTCTACGGACAGCGAATGAAGTGTTTGCGGATCGAACCTACCAGGCAGATGGTACGTTGACTTCGCGCCGAGAGCCGAATGCGCTAATTACAGATACAGAAGAGGCCGTCGGACAGGTTATTCGTATGGTGAAAGAGAAAAAGGTGCATACCATGCAAAAGCAAGATATTAACATTCAAGCGGATACGGTCTGCATTCATGGGGATGGCGCACATGCGCTCGAATTCGCCAAAACCATTCGTGAACTGTTGGGACAGGCTGACGTATCGGTCCGTGCCATCGGAGAAAAATAAGAGAAAGCTTACATCATCTTATGCATGCCGAGATATCAGATGTAATTCGCATCCATGTGATGTTTCGGCATGAAATGCAGCACGATATAAGGGGGATTCACTATGAACAAACAGGGAAACAGAAGCGTATTGCTCGGTGCTGCCTTTCTTATGGCGACATCGGCGATTGGGCCAGGGTTCCTAACGCAGACGACAGTATTTACTAGCCAGTTGGCAGCAAGCTTTGGATTTGTCATTCTGATGTCTATTATCCTGGACATCGGAGCACAGATGAACATCTGGCGTATCATCGCCGTATCAGGAAAGCGGGCGCAGGATATCGCCAACATGGTGCTGCCGGGTCTCGGCTATTTTCTCGCTTTTCTGATTGTCATTGGAGGTCTTGCGTTCAATATCGGGAACGTCGGCGGTGCGGGCCTTGGCATGAATGTCATGTTCGGTATGACACCGGAGATGGGAGCACTCATTAGTGGAATTATCGCTATTGCGATTTTCATCATTAAAGAAGCGGGCAAGGCGATGGATCGTTTTACCCAAGTAGCTGGATTCGTTATGATTGGACTTACGGTTTATGTTGCAGTTACTTCCCAGCCTCCGATAGGTGAAGCGGTGGTTAGAACGTTTGTACCGGAGCAGATTAACATGATGGCTATCGTTACGCTCGTTGGTGGAACAGTAGGCGGTTATATCACCTTTGCTGGTGGACACCGTTTGTTAGATGCTGGAATCAAGGGCAAAGAGGCATTACCTCAAGTAACAAAAGGAGCTGTCTCGGCTATCGGTATCGCTTCGATTATGCGAATTGTATTGTTTTTGGCGGCGCTCGGCATCGTGGCTCAGGGGCTAACGCTTGACCCGGCGAACCCTCCTGCATCGGTGTTTCAGCTGGCTGCCGGCAACATTGGCTACAAGATTTTCGGTATCGTAATGTGGGCTGCCGCGATTACTTCAGTCGTCGGAGCGGCGTATACGTCCGTTTCGTTTATCCGAACATTCAGCCCTTCATTGGAGAAATATCACCGTGGCATTATTATCGGATTTATAGCGCTTTCTACGCTTGTCTTTACTCTTATTGGTAAACCGGTCAAAATTCTTGTTCTTGTTGGAGCATTGAATGGCTTGATTCTGCCGATTTCTCTTGGTGTTATTCTTATTGCCGCATATAAAACAAAAATCGTTGGCGACTATAAGCACCCACTCTGGCTGACGATATTTGGGGCAATTATCGTGGTCACGATGGCCATTATGGGTGGAATGACCATGTTTACAGAGCTTCCAAAGCTGTTTGCTTAATGAATGATATATTTTGAAGAAGGAGGAAGAAACATGAGTAATCCAGCTATACTTACACCGACCGAAGCGCGTGCGCTAATTCGGGAAGGGAAATGGAACAGATCAACATCAGGAATGGCTGCGGGTTATACACAGGCTAACCTCGCCATTTTGAAGAAGGAATTGGCTTTTGAGTTCTTGTTGTTCTGCCAGCGTAATCCGAAGCCATGCCCTGTATTGGATGTGACTGAAGCCGGTTCTCCGGTGCCGAAACTAATTGCACCGGATGCGGATATACGTACGGATATTCCGGCATATCGCGTGTACAGGCATGGGGAGCTAGTGGATGAAGTAACGGATATTCTGTCCTACTGGGAAGATGATATGGTAGCATTTTTGCTCGGTTGCAGCTTTACATTTGAGCAGGCGATGCTTAAGAATGATATCCCGGTACGCCATATAGAAGAAGATTGTAATGTGCCGATGTACCAAACGAATATACCATGTATAAAAGCCGGACGTTTTGAAGGCCCGATGGTAGTTAGCATGCGCCCGGTACCGGAAAAGGATGTGGTACGCGCCGTACAGGTAACAAGCCGTTTTCCTGCCGTACATGGCGCTCCGGTTCATGTCGGTAATCCGGCGTCTATCGGAATCCGTGATATCCATCAGCCTGATTTTGGCGATCGTGTAACCGTGAAAGAAGGCGAAGTTCCCGTGTTCTGGGCGTGCGGTGTCACACCACAGGCAGTAGCTATGCATATGAAACCGGAAATTATGATCACTCATGCGCCTGGACATATGTTCATTACCGATATGCATGAAGAGCAATACAGTGTACTTTAAATAAAGAAAATTTCATAAAAAAGCGAAAGACCTGTCAAATACCGTTTTCTGAAGAGAGAGCGGAGACAGGTTTTTTTGTTTCTTCTAGACATATCGGAGGATAGCTATGGGTGTGATATGATGATGGTAATAAGGGGGGAGTATACCATGAATAACCATTATGATGTGATTATCATCGGAGCGGGCTCGTTTGGAATGGCAACAGGGTATTTTGTGGCCCGGCAGGGCATTCGTACCCTGTTGATAGACTCGTATAATCCTCCCCATGGATACGGGAGCCACCATGGAGAAACGCGCTTGTTTCGCCAGGCATATACGATAGATGAACCGTATACACCGCTGGCAATACGTGCAGGCGTGTTATGGGACGAACTAATGCAAGAAACGTTGGTACCATTCTTTCATAGAATAGGAGTCGTTAATGTCAGCATAAGCCCGTCAGGCTTGGATGCAAAAATAAACACAGCTTCCCGCTTCCATGTACCTGTGGAATTACTCGACGCTGTGCAGTTACAGACACGCTGGTCCGGTATTTCCGTTCCCGAAGGAGCTGTTGCTTTATTTGAGCCGACCGCTGGCATTCTTTATTGTGAACAAGCCATTAGTGCGTATCGTGATCTGCTTCTGCAACATGGTGCTACATTAAAGACGCAGACGCCTGTAGAACGGCTGGAGCCTCATACAGATGGCGTATCCGTTTATACGAAGGATGCCTGCTATACCGGGGAGCGCCTTCTCATTAGCGCAGGGGCTTGGACAGGAAATCTACTGCATTCGCTCTCTCTTCCTGTAAGCCCTATTCGCAAAACTGTAGCATGGTTCAAACCAAATTCTAATGTATATCGCGCACCTGACTTTCCGGGGTTTACCTTCACTGTGGGGGAGTCGGATTATTATGGTTTCCCTGACTTTGACGGGAAAGGACTAAAAATCGGCAGGCATGATACAGGACATCCAATCAATCCGCAAGAGCCGTTGCTTCCTTTTGGCAGGTATTCAGAGGATGAAGCGGATGTGCGAGATTTCCTGGAAACCTTTATGCCACAGGCGGCGGGGCAGCTAAATGAAGGAAAAACGTGCATATATACGATGACACCGGATGAAGACTTTATTATTGATACTCATCCCGAGCATCCGCACATTGTTATCGCGGCAGGCTTTTCGGGGCACGGGTTCAAGTTTGCGAGTGCACTTGGCGAAGAATTGAGCAACATATTAGTACAAGGTAAATCCAATCTGGATCTTTCGCGATTTTCCTTAGGGCGCTTTGAATGAGAAAAGTTTCTACAATAAGTAGTGTTGTACGTGGCATATTATTCAAAAGTCAGGAGAGTGGATGCCGTTGTTAGAAGGTAAAACTGTCATCATAACAGGAGCCGCTTCAGGCATCGGGGAAGAAATAACCCGTCAATGTATAAAAGAGAATGCCCAGGTTATCGCTTGTGATGTGAACTACGAAAAGTTAACAGAACTGGCCGCTTCTTTACCGAAAAGTATGTTGAATATTTATCAATTGGACGTCACAAAGTATAACGATGTTATGAAGTTTTTTACATACATTGAAGAAAAGTACCCTGACATAGATGGTTTGGTAAATAATGCGGGAATTTATCTTGGAAAAAACATTCTAGACTATGAAACAGAAGAGATTGATAACGTACTTGATGTAAATGTTAAAGGCTTTATTTATTGTTCTAAGTTCTTCGGGAGAATCTTGATAACAAGAAAAAGAGAGGGAGTGATAATTAATATGTCTTCGGTTTCCGGATTGGAAGGAAGTTCGGATGCCGTATATGGCTTATCAAAGGCAGCGATAGTAGGATTAACAAAAAGCTGCGCGGTGAATTTCTCCCCGTATATTCGAGTTAATGCAGTTACTCCTACACTGGTAGATACTTCGATGATGAACACGGTTCCTGATTGGAGAAAAGTGGAATATCGGGAGCATGAGTTAATTAAAAAGCCTGTGCTTCCCATCGATATTGCAAATACGGTTATATTCCTGCTGTCTGAGAAGGCGAGAAATTATACAGGGGCAACTTTTGATATAAATAATGGTTGTTACTTAAGATGACACAATTTAGAGCTAAAAAAATTAACAAGGATACCGATATTCCGTATATAGGAAGAAATTGATTTTTTTTCAGGTATGTTTTTCATTTCATAAGCTTCGATAATAGCAAACCTCTCGAAAGATAGGGACGCAAAGCCACGGGCCTAACGTGTTAGTATACGCAATGGTGGCCGGGTTGCCGAAGAGCTGTAGATTACATAAATCTAGGGCTATTCTGCGATGCGGTATAGCCCTTCTGTTTTTATTCCAGCCTAAAATCCCGATACATGCAACTCTCTATCAGTAGGGATAAGGAATCCCCCTCTGATAGAGAGTTTACTTTATTAATAAAAAAGGTCAGGTGGAAAAATGAATGACTTTACACAGCTAAACAAGCAGTATATCGGCGGAGAGTGGAAAGATGGTCGTGGCCAAAAGATACTCACTGACAAAAATCCGTACAATGGGGAGAGTATTACAGAATTCCGTATAGCAAATTTGCAGGATATCGATGAGGCGTATCAGGCTGCCGCCCGTGCAAAAGAGGAATGGGACAAAGTAAACCCGTTTACAAAAAGATCCATTCTCGAACAGGCCATCGCATATATAGAGCAGCATGAGAAAGAGATAACAGAAATTATTATTGATGAGTTGGGTGGAACCCGTCTGAAAGCTGCCTTTGAAATTGGCCTTGTAAAGGACATTATCAGGGAAGCGGCTACTTTTCCGTTGCGTATGGAAGGTAAAATTCTCCCTTCCCCTGTAGATGGGAAAGAAAATAGGCTATATCGCCTTCCGGTTGGTGTGGTCGGTGTAATTAGTCCGTTTAACTTTCCCTTTTATCTATCCATGAAATCAGTAGCGCCTGCCCTTGGTGCAGGAAATGGTGTTGTGTTGAAGCCGCATGAAGATACTCCAATTACTGGCGGAACACTTATTGCCAAGATTTTTGAGGAAGCAGGCATTCCAAAAGGGCTGCTTAATGTAGTAGTAACCGAAATCAGTGAAATTGGAGATACCTTCGTAGAACATCCAATTCCACGCGTTATTTCTTTCACTGGTTCCACACAGGTTGGAAGCCGTATTGGTCAGCTGGCGGCGAAACATTTTAAGAAAGCCGCGCTTGAGCTTGGGGGCAACAGCGCTCTGATTGTGTTGGAGGATGCTGATATTGATTATGCGGTGAATGCCGCTGTATTTAGTCGATTTACACATCAAGGGCAGGTCTGCATGTCGGCTAATCGAGTGATTGTTCATCACGATGTGTATGATGAGTTTGTTACAAAGTATGTTAATAAAGTATCCGCGCTCAAATGTGGCAATCCAAGAGAAGCGGATACGATTATCGGCCCTCTAATTAATGAGCGCCAGGTTCAGAATTTGATTGCTACTGTAGAGGAAGGCGTTCGTGAAGGTGCAACGCCACTTTTACGCGGAGATGTGCATGGGAATGTTGTCGAACCGATTGTGCTTGCCGATGTTACGACGGATATGGCTGTAGCAAAACGTGAATTGTTCGGACCAGCGGTATGTATCATGAAATTCAGTACAGAGGAGGAAGCAATCCGAATAGCGAACGATACACCATTTGGCCTTAGCGGGGCTGTTCACACCGCCAATCTGGAGCGTGGCGCAGAGTTTGCCAAGAAAGTGTATACCGGAATGATTCATGTTAATGACGGAACTATTAATGATGAACCGCTCGTTGCCTTTGGTGGAGAGAAGAATTCAGGGCTTGGACGCCTTAATGGACCGTGGAGCCTGGAAGAATTCACAACACTGAAATGGATTTCCATTCAACATACGCCGCGGCAATTTCCGTATTAACAAGTTGAAAGGAGGAAAGAAAATTGTATACGAATCAGGACGGCGCCCAGGAGAAAAGCCAATCTGGCAATCAAAAAGAACTTTTACAAGCTTTCATGAAGGTAGCGCCTTTTTTTAATAGCCTAATTCAAGAAGATATTACTATAGGAATTTATGATACGGAAAAGCTGCTCATTAATATTCCTGCCCGGACTTTTTCTCTTAATGTAAAACCGGGCGATCCATTGCAGGAAGGCGACATCATTACAGAAGCAATCCGCCATAAGAGGGAGATGACGGCGCAGGTACCAAAAGAACTGTTTGGGTTTCCGCTCGTAGCAAAAGCCATTCCGCTTTATGACAACACCGGACGCGTCATCGGTGGCGTAGGCGTCGGAGCAAGCATGGAGAAAGTAAATACGTTGTATGAAGTGGTTGAGAATTTATCCGCCATTGTCGAGCAAACCGCCGCTACTATGCAGAGCATGGCCGAATCCATTACCGATTTAACCGTCAACATGAGCGAGATTTCCTCTCAGGCCAAAGAAGTCGGTAAAAGCGTCGAGGAGATTGAAAAAATTGCCGGTACCGTTAGGAAAATAGCAGACCAGAGTAATGTACTGGGTTTGAATGCGTCGATTGAAGCTGCCCGTGCCGGTGAACATGGAAGAGGTTTTTCCGTGGTAGCTAATGAAGTGCGAAAGATGGCGACCAACTCACGGGAAAATGTGGTACGCATTAATGAAGCAACAGACCTGATCAGGTCCCTGATTTCCAAGCTGGAAGAATCGTTGGAGCGAGTCAATGGTACGACGACGACCCAGGCAGCGGCTACTGAGCAAATTTCGGCTACCATGCAAGAAGTAAGCGATAATACAAACAAGGTAGCGCAAATGGCAGAGTCACTGCTAAAAGGTTCCAATTAGAAAAGCACGCCATTCCAGTTAAGGGATGGCGTTTCTTATTCATGCCTTGTGGATTTCCTTGGTATATGATATCATACTGACTCATTACTAAACGCGTCGTGTTATAGATGTTTCCGCATGACGATTCGATCTTCATTTATGATATAGTTATTTTTGTTATAAAAGGCCTCGGCTTGACCGCCGATCATAGTTAAGAGATAGATGCTTTGTACATTCTTTTCTTTTAATTCTTTTTCCAGATGGCTAAGCAATTTTGAACCGTAGCCTTTTCCTTGGGTTTGATTATCAATACATAGCTCTGCTAAATAAAAAGTCGTTCCTTTATCGTTTTCCTTACAATTGCCACCAATAAACCCAACCAGCTGTTGATGTGAGAACAAGGCGAAAATAAGCGACTTAGGCGTGTATAGTAAGTCAGACAGCCTATTCTTAGCCGCTTCGTATGTCCAGTTTTCATTCCATGGTTCGCTGTTGAAGACTCTACTATAGAGAGTGATACATTGTTCTAAGTTATCCGTAGTAACAGGTATAATTTCTTCCATTAAAATCTCCTTCCCTTTTTATAATTATTGGAATAATAAGTATTATTGTAATGTACGTTAGCGGTATAAGGGAAAAATTTCTTTATTGGAGCTCAGCGCCTTATATGCTATTTGAAACTTTCGCTGCCTCTTTTCGTAAATTCTTAAAAGACGAAAGCGCCTTCACGAAAATTGAACTCCAACGCAAGTATATTTTAAGAAACGTATACAGGAGAGGGGCGGATGTGATGGGCACCGTATGGAAGCGGGGAGTCTACATTATCCTCGGAGCATTTCTCGCAGCTTTCGGACTGGAGATGTTTCTTACACCGAATCAAATTATACCTGGGGGTGTAAAAGGCATCTCCGGTTTGTTATCTCATATAACAGAGATGCAAATGGGGGTATTCCTCTTTTTGTTGAATCTCCCGTTTCTTTTTCATTACAATCGCGGAATAAATCGAGTAAGAGCGCTGTGGGCAATAGTAGGCCTGGCATTATTATCAGCGCTGACTATACTTTTTCATCCATTTCCTCCTTTGGTTGAGTCTCCCCCTCTTGCAGCATTTCTAGGGAGTCTTATATTAGGATGTGGAATCGGGTTAATTTTTCGTTATGCGGGGTTTACGGATGGGATGCAGCAGGTAGCTCTATTATTAAAGAAGCGCCTCTTTTTTTCGATTGCTGAGATTATCATGTTGATTAATCTGTTGATTTTGTTCGTAGCGGGCTTTTTATTCGGTTGGGAGCAAGCAATCTATTCAATATTCGGCTATGTAGTCACATTAAAGACGACTACATATGTGTTGAATAACTTCTCTGTACGAAAAGCGATTTGGATTAAAACAGAACGCAGTGAGACGATAAAGCAGGCTCTTCAAACAACGCTTGCGAATCAATGCCAATATATGTTGCCCGATTTCCCCGAATGTAAACCGAATGAGATGTATATCATCATACCGAGTCGGCAAGAAAAAGCGGTGCGAGGTCTAATTGCAGAGCTTGACCCTTCGGCCGTTTTCGTAAGCGCCTCCCTAGATACGTTTCGTATTGAGGAGCTATCAGAAAAAAGATGAGGAAAGCTGTGTTTCTATAGCTTAATTGTGTAGCAAGAGAAAAATAGTATAAAAAAGGATTTTAATACATTATATGGTATAATTAGTGATGAGTACAACCCTAGTATATAAATTACACTTGATATTTTGATAGGGTAGCGTGGTTGGAGGTGGGAGAGTGAGAGAAAGAAGAGGTTGGATGGGCCCTGCGCTCCAGCAGAAGAAAGGCCAACGTGTCTTTTTCCGACCGCTCCCTCTCACCACAAGAATTTGTCGATGTATCAAATCAGATGTATATAGATAAAGAAAGGGATGATAACGAATGGAAAAAGGAAAATTACAAGATACAATGCTGAAAGCATTACAAAAGAACAAAGTACCGCTGACGATCTTTACAACAAAAGGTATTCAAATCCGGGGTATTATTACTGCTTTTGATCAATATATGGTAATGGTTGAATCTGATAATAAGACGCAGGTTCTTTACAAGGGAGCGATTTCAACGATTACACCTTCGAAGCCTGTACGACTGTACTAATTTACTATAAGTTAGCGCTAGATAATAAACAAAATAGTAAAGTAGCTATCCTGATTAAAATTTAGGATAGCTACTTTTACTTTCACATACATGTGTAACTTCACGTTCATTCTGAAACACACCTGAAATTTTAAGGTGTTTTTTCTTATGTCCGATTAATTAAAATACACTTAGATAGGACAAAGACAGCTAGACTAAGACAGGGTAATAAAACGAAAGCCTTAAAGAAGGAAAGTAATGGAGTCGATGTATTAACAATGAGAATGAAAGCCAAAATTGTTGCAATAATATTAAACCAGAATGCAATGTAACCAGCTTTCATAGAACATTGTCTTGTTCTTTCATCTCGTTCTCGTAGCTTTTTGTGCCATTTATTATTTTTTCTCAGCTTTATTCCTTCCTGTACAATCCAAACTATATATCCCAAAGCTAAAAAAGAAGGAAGTATATTATTTACCTCGGGATGGTAGATAAAATTTGCGATAGCCTGATAAACAAGTGCGATTCCTAAGACGATTAGAAGTAAAAACCGTTGTAGATAGGTCATTTTTCTACCTCCTCTATCCAAAAAAGTTCTTCTACCGTAGTATGTAGTGCCTTAGCCAACCCGATTGCTAACCCGACAGATGGTTCATAGCGACCTTTTTCAATTGAAATGATGGTAAGTCTTGTGACATCTACAATATCAGCTAACTGTTCCTGAGTTAAATCAAGGGAACGACGAAGAATACGAACCTTATTATGAACAACTTTTTTCATCCCATCACCTTAATACAATATTTACCTTTATGTATATAATACTATACAATTTGAATATTTTGCTATACATTTTAGAGATTTTTGTTTCTGAAAAATGGTGCGTAAAATATAAATAGCTAATCTTATTTAAACCTCTTTTTCTTCAAAATTATTTATGGTAATTTTTGTAAAAATGGAATGTGAGATGATGTTATGTTTATATCATGGAAAAATCGAAAACAGCCTTTTTTAGCTATTGATATTGTTCTTACATCTTTTGTTATTATTGATGCATTAATCACTTTTGCTGGTTATTATCATGTTTCGTTTTTTATTCTCTTTTATTTCATAGCTGCTATTAATGCGTTAAGAGGTACAGAAAAATACGTGAGTAAAAATAAAGGATATGTCGGGGATTACATTATTGGAGTTGTCTGTATAATAGTAGCTATATTACTTTCTAATAGTTGATAATTTGCAAAATGTAAAATAGAGCAGCTTACCTAGTTTTGGCCCAGGCAAGCTGCTTCTTTAGTGTGCCTGATAACTTAGTTTATAAAAACGATTTTATATAGAGCAACTTCTTATAGAAAGGGAAGTATTACTATGTATAGTAAATTTATGAAGGAGAGGAAAGGGAAGTTGCGATACATTAGAGCGATATTATACATGAGTGCTTTTTTGTTCGTCTGGACAAGTGCAACATATGTTTATGCTGCTGTACAGGTGACTACAGGAACTGTAAATGTAACTAC
>RCUE01000269.1_pt1 | contig 15971 bp, 13 predicted proteins | sample 2166111 | NCBI WGS metagenome assembly RCUE01 (sample SAMN09930795, study PRJNA488358) | compost metagenome | feature: garden; material: soil; isolation source: compost soil in phenylacetonitrile-enriched culture | place: Germany: Experimental Botanical Garden Goettingen | collected 2016-01-27 | reverse complement strand
GACTACGGTAAGCGTTGCTGTGAGCCTTGCCCATAAATTTGTAGCCAACCATTCCGATACGAAGACGATTAGACATGTCGTGATCCTCCTTATGGGTCTGAGTTTCAACGAATTTTTGACGAATGGTGTTATTGACGAATGGATGACGCCCTGATAATCAGTTCTGTGGATAGGAGTTCTCTTATTGAGTCGCACCCGGTTAGTTCCAGAGCCGGAATGAGATGCTGAGAATCGGGTATAAGCTTCGAGGCTGCAAGCTCCCCCATCTCATAAAAAGGTACGCGGACACTGCTTAGCGGCGGAACAGCCATCTCAGCCGCATCCGAATCGTCATAGCCTACAAACGCCGGAAACCGGTCAGCTGCCAGTCCGCGCTCACGGAGACCCTGCATTACCCCAAGAGCCATCCGGTCGTTCGCCGCAAATACAGCATCAATATCATTCAATTGGTCTGCGATTGTAGCTGAGGCTTCGAGTCCGCTCCGACGGCTATAGTTACCTTCCAGAAGCAGTTCGTGGTCATATTCAATCCCAGCGTCCTGAAGCGCGGTACGATAACCCTTCATTCGCTCAGTACTATTGGAATAGATATCCGGGCCGTTGAGAAAGGCAATCCGCTTGTATCCCTGCTCGATGAGGTGACTTACAGCCGCCCGGCTGCCTTCTACATGGTCTGCATCCACTTCACAGAACGATTGCCCTTCAAAATGGTGATTCATGACGCAGAACGGACGTCCTTCTTCCTGAAGCCTCTTTAGAGCTTCCACCTCATCGTGGTCATCCCTGGCTCCAAGGATGATACAGGTATCGATCCTTTGCTGACGGAAAAGACTACTGTAATCAATCCGTTCCCCCGGCTTCCGGAACAATAGAAGCAGATCAAGTCCGCTGTCTCTAGCCTTGTTTCCGATACCGCTCAGCATCTCAGAGAAAAAATAGGCTGAGAACAAGTGCGCCTTCGGGACATAAGGCATAACCACACCAAGATGGCCACTCTTCCTTCGGGCAAAGTTACGGGCCAGCGCACTGGGAACATATCCAAGCTGATTGGCTGCGTCCAGAACCCTTCTTCGCGTATCCTCTTTGATAGGACCTACCGCATTCAAGACCCGGGATACTGTCGCTTCAGACACGCCGGAAAGTTCGGCTACTTCCTTGCGCGAAACAATATTACCCACCTCCAAATCATTTTATGTACGCGCGTACATTTTCTCATGCAGTCCTACCTCTGTCAATCCCAAAAAGCGTACCCCATAGATGGATAAGCTCTTTTCGTTACTAAAAGAACGTGGTCTCGTGGTTCCTACTGGCAAACAGTCAAAACACCTGATCATATACAAGATACAAAATGATTCTTTAAGGCTTGAGCATGCTGATCATTCCTACTCCTATCATCAGTACTGTAATTCCCGCAAGTATACCTATCCATTCCTGAGGACTCTTCTTTTCCTTAAATATTAAAATGCTGCCAACACAGGCAATAGCAATGCTCGCTTGAGAGATCGGAAAACTAGCCGCCATGCCGATCAGCCCATTGGAAATAAATAGTGCTAGATTCGCAATGCTCCAAACCAATCCTGTCGACAAATTGCGAACCACCAGAGAGAATCGTAGCCGCTTTTTGCCCTTCAGATTCATGGCCATGGCTGAGCATAGCATACCGAGCGATTGCGGTAGAATGACGGATAGCCCGGATATATGAAAAAACTGATTAATCACGACATAACTGCTTAACGCTAACCCCGAGCAAACCAACATTATGATAATGGGTACCGGCAAAGGCTTGGGCAATCCAGCAGACTTGCCCTGATAGCTGGTTAACAGAACTCCTACCAATATACACAGAAGAGAACCAACGCCTATCGCATATTGGTACCCTGTTATCCATTCACCCAAAATAAGTGCGGCAAATAGCGTCGTCCCTATCAACTGCAGACCACAAATCACAGGAATGGCGATCGATACGCTTACTTTTTGAAAAGCTTGAAACTGGAGCAATTGTCCAGCGGCCCAAAAAATACCAGATATAAAACTTACCACAAAATGAATCGGTGTTAATGAGGTAGGATGAATGGTGTACAAGCACAGGGAAAACAGCACAGCACCAATAACGGTACCTGTCAGCTGTTCTCGGGGACTGGCTTTTGTAATATGCGCCAGTATCGGCATAACTCCCCAGCCAAGGGCTGGAATAAAAGCAATAATGAAATCCACGCGCGAAATTCTCCTCCCGTAAAAAGTACTCTTCCTACAATCGTTAAAATGCCATGCAGGAAAAAATCCACAGTTTTACGATAGCAAAAAAAACCGCTTCTAAATACAAATATTTTTATAGATTTATATAGCAAAATCAAAGAAATTTTTTTCTATACGCGCTGGGTGATATGCTCATTACATTTTTAAAAGCTCGCGAAAAGGTCAACTGATCGGTATAGCCGACCGAATTAGATATGACCTGGATCGAATAGTCTGTATGCTGCAGCAATTCGCACGCTTTTTTAATCCTGAGGACTATCAGATATTGTTTAGGCGTTTCACCAGTTTCTAGTTTGAAAACGGAGGTCAGATAATTCGGATGTAGACCAAGGTACTCCGCTACTTCACTAATCTGGATGCCACTGATGTAGTTTTTCTCAATAAAGTTTATCGCTTGCACCGAATAAGGAAGCTGTTCCTTTATCGACATCGTTTCCCCAAAATTGTGTACAAGTTTGGCAAGAATATGGAATAAATACCCCTGTATAGCCAGCGATGAAGAAAGCGTGTTATCTCCGATCCGCAACATCTCAATAATCGTGGAATGAAAGAACGTAATATCTTCGATATCAATTATATAAGGGTTCTGGTGTGGAAGTGATATGTTCTGCAGGTAGATGTCGGATTTAATGCCCATAAAGCCGACCCAACTGTACTCCCAAGGCTCGGCTTCATCCGCCTGGTAATAAGCTACCCTATTGGCCGGAATTAAAAAAGCCTGTCCTTCTCCTATATCGTAATTTTTGTTGTCAATCACCAGCCTACCTCGTCCTTTTAGTACAAAATGAACCAGATTAAAATCGCGGGCGATGGGTCCAAAATCCTGTTTGGATAAGCAGAGCTCTGTGCCACAGTTATACAAAATCAAATCTGATATATTTTTATGCTCTGAACTGGTATACGTATCAACATATTGAATCATATTCTGGCCCATTGGCATCCTCCTCACTTTTCCAAATAAAGAACCTATGCTTGTTAATTTAACAGTATAGCATAAGTTAAGGATGACAAATGTCCAGAAAAAATTTGGCTCTAAACTATATTTTTTTGTAAGGTTCTTTGTTTTTCCCATATCCAACTTAAAAAAAGTCATGTATTTACTATCACTATCTTTGTTATGCTGATTCAATAATAACGCTTTCAAGTGGTTCGACATATTTTGAAAGGGGCTATGTACATGGCTAGTCTACAAGTTAACCAAAAGGAACGGACATTTCACTTAACGAACAAATACTGTAGTTATCTTTTCCGTGTCATGGAGAACGGGCAATTGGAGCATTTATATTACGGCAAAAAAATAGAGTACCTTGGTCAATATGACCGCTTTATCGAGCGAAGCTATCGTCCCGTGTCTGTCGGTGAGTTTGATAGTGACTTGGTGACATCGTTGGAAAGTATTAAGCAGGAATTTCCTTCTGCGGGAAGTGGAGACTTTCGAGAGCCAGCAATTGAGATCATACAGGAGGACGGATCTCATATAATGGAGTTCACTTATGACCATTACGAGGTAATCACTGGAAAACCTAAAATTCCTCATCTTCCAGCTACGTTTTGTAAGGAAGCACATGAAGCAGAGACACTCCTCATCACGCTGACCGATTCTCTTACAGGAACGGTGGCCGTGCTTGCTTACACCATCTTCAGCGAACTGCCCGTGATCACGAGATCCGTATCCATAACGAATTCCGGGAATAATCCCCTGAGAGTCAACCGTCTAATGAGCCTGAGTCTTGATCTTCCTGAAGCCGAATATGAAATTATTCATTTATCAGGGGCTTGGGGCAGGGAACGTCATGTGGAGCGTACACCATTGAGACCTGGGCTACAGTCGATTGGGAGCACTCGAGGAATTAGTAGTCATGTTCACAATCCATTTCTGGCGCTTGCCAAACCCGGATCACAGGAACACCAAGGAGAAGTATATGCGGTTAATCTCGTTTACAGCGGGAACTTTCTTGCCCAGGCGGAAGTGGACAGCTATTCAACTACCCGATTGATGATCGGCATTCATCCTGACAAATTCTGCTGGACCCTGAAGCCAGGAGAATGTTTTTATTCGCCTGAAGCAGTTCTGGTCTATTCTGAGAGCGGTTTAAATGGCATGAGCCAAGCATACCATAGCCTGTACAATAAACACTTAATTCGCAGCAGTTGGACCGAGCGGGAACGACCTGTATTGATCAATAACTGGGAGGGGACCTATTTTGATTTTACTGAGCAGAAAATAGTTGATATGGCAAAAAAAGCAGGTGAACTGGGGATTGAACTCTTTGTCTTGGATGACGGATGGTTCGGTCGAAGAAACAATGATACCTCTTCCCTCGGTGACTGGTTTGAAAATCCTGAAAAGCTACCGAACGGGATCTCGAATTTGGCAAAGAAGATCAATCAGCTCGGGATGAAATTCGGTCTTTGGTTCGAGCCGGAAATGGTTAACTCCGACTCTCATATTATGAGGGAGCATCCAGACTGGGTTGTGGGAACACCCGGCCGTCAACGCAAGCATGGACGTCATCAATATGTTCTTGATTATTCCCAACCGCCTGTCGTGGATTACCTGTTTAAGTTAATGGATGACGTGCTCTCTTCTGCTCGGATCGAATACGTAAAATGGGATATGAATCGCTGTATTTCAGAAGCCTATTCGTTATCTCTGGGCAAGGAAAGACAGGGCGAATTTTTTCACCGCTATGTCCTGGGTGTATATGCTTTATATGAGAAGCTGATTACCGAACACCCTGAGATTTTGTTTGAGTCCTGTGCTTCCGGTGGGGGACGGTTTGATCCAGGGATGCTTTATTACGCTCCGCAAGCATGGACAAGCGACGATAGCGAGGCTATAGAACGTCTGAAGATTCAGTATGGCACTTCCATGGCCTATCCGCTTAGCAGTATGGGTGCTCATGTGTCAAGCATCCCGAACCACCAGGTAGGCAGAACGGCACCGCTGCAAACCAGATCCAATGTCGCCTACTTTGGTGTATTTGGTTATGAACTGGATCCATTGGCTTTGTCCGAAGAAGAGTGCAATGTAATTAAAAAACAAATACAAGTATATAAACGTCACCGACGATTAATTACACAGGGAACCTTTTACCGTCTGCTAAGTCCCTTTGAAAAAAATGAGACAGCTTGGATGACCATTGATGCAGAACGTGAGCATGCTCTCGTCGGCTGGTACCAGGTACTCTCACGCCCCAATGCAGCTTATTCACGGCTAAAGCTCATCGGACTGGACGAAATGGCAGTATATTTCGTGGAAGAATTGGACCGACGTTTTACAGGCAGCGAGTTAATGAACATCGGACTTATACTCACCCCGCCTTATAAGGCTGACCAGGATTTTAATATTGCGGAGAAATATGATTTTTCATCTGAATTATTCACTCTAACTAAAGAGACTTCCTCGTGATTGGATTATGACTTGAAGTAATGATATCAAAGACATGACTGAAGAGAGAAATCAAGGATTAAACGAAGAAGTGGTTATCCGTTATGCAGTGTCCGCTGTGTGGGAATTACGGATCAGAAGCAACTCAGTAATTGAGCTGCTTCTTTATTTATCAGGACCAAATACAAGATTGGCGGATTGCTTGGCTTTCTCAATGACATTCATGACCCTCTCGCTGTGTTCAAGCATTTCTGAGACTTTTTCCAAATCTTTTTCCTCGATGATACGGTCAAACTCAACGAATTCGTCATACATTCGATGGGGATGATCTTTCTGATCTACCCGGATTGGCGTTTCCTTATTCGCAGTGTAATCAAAGCAGTCGCATATATTTGCTGAACTTGCCATGTGTATATAGCCCTTATTGCCTTGAACGTTCACTGCATTGGGAGCCGTACTGTCTTTTGAACCTATGCAGACACACTTGAAGTCACCGTAATCAAGCAGCAGCATACCTGAAGTATCAATTCCACGCTCCATGTTCGCCCAATACTGCACTTTCTTCGGGCTCCCGAAAAATCCAACAACCAAATGAATATTATATAAATTAATATCCATCAAGGCTCCACCAGACATCTCCGGATTAAACGCAGGCTGGATTATTCCCGCTTTGAAAGCTTCATACCGAGATGAGTATTGAGAATAGTTGCATTCCACTATTTTGATCTCACCAAGCTTAGGTATATACTCCTTCATTGACAAATAATTTTTCAAATATTGATTCGTTATGGCTTCCACCAATACCAGTTTTCTTTGCTGAGCAATTTCTTTTAGCTCTAGAAATTCTTGCAAATTGGAAGTAAACGGCTTCTCACAGATGACATGTTTACCACTCAATAATGCCTCTTTCGCATATGAATAATGAAGATGATTAGGCAACCCGATATAAACTGTATCCACATCACGACTCATCAGCATCTCGCTGTAATCCGAATAAATCTGAGATATTCCATATTTACTTTGTAAATCCAGTAATTTCCCCTTGTGGCTAGGTCTAGAACAAATGCCCTTTAGTAAAATGGTCGGGATTTCCTGAATAAAGCTTAATAGATCCCCTACGATCATCCCTGCTCCGACAATTCCTAACTTCATTTTAGCTGCACTCCTCTATACCTTTTTCAAGTATTTCCATACACATTATCGTTTCTTCGTCTTTAATCACTTTTTCTTTACCAATTACGATCGACTGATAAATATCGTCATACACTCGGGCATAGTCTCCCTTTTCAGAAACGATTTTATCTTCATGATACTCGCCCTTATCATCAAGGTATGTTAAAATGCCATAATGCTCAGGCTGGTCGATGCCGAAATCGGCGTGTCCCTTAGGCAGATAGTATAATTTAAGATGCTCCTCCTGACGATCCTTTGTCTGCTTTATAAAAACGCCTTTTTTGCCGTATACAACAAAACTCGGCCGCTCTTTTAAACGAAAAAAGCTGGATTTAATGGATACCTTAAGTGAGGGATAATAAAAATCTAGATCAAAATAATCATTCATTCTTCCAGAACCGAGCAATTGGCGCACGTCGTAATGGATCGTGTCAGGTTTCCCAAAATAGGCAAGAACCTGGTCAATGGTATGAGCGCCATGTCCATAGAGGTAACTGTTATATTTGGAAAAATGAGAGGTGGAGTTGGGGGTCTCAGGGCGGTAATAATCGAAATGCATTTCCACCTCCAACAAATCACCGAGTTTTCCTGATTCAATAACCTTCTTGGTAGTGAGGAAATCCGAATCGTAACGTCTGTTTTGATAGCACTGTATAATCAGATTTTTCTCTTTGGCATATTGGAAGATGGACACAGCTTCTTCTTTCGTTAACATAAAGGGTTTTTCAACAAGTACATTTTTCCCGTGGTCGAGTGCCATTTTCGCATAAGTGTAGTGGGATTCTACAGGTGTACAGATAACAATCAACTGAATTTCCTTATCGTTCATTAGAGATTCAAGATTATCAGTATACTGCACACCAGGGATTTTCTCCCACTCCCCTTTATCTGGATTACGGGCGTAGATCGTCTTTACGTTCAAATGATCTCTGGTCAATGAAAAAGGAAGATGATACCGATTGGTGCTTTTGCCATTCCCAATATAACCGATGTTAAGCATATTAATTCCCCCTAGGCTCTTTTTCATTTATTATAGAAGAAGAACGTTGATCGTAAAGGATTTGCCGCCAAAATGGTACAATCAACCGAATATTTTTAAAAATGTTTGTTTATTTTCAAACAAAATGTTTATTTTAGATCCTTTATCAAACGTCATTTCAATTGAACCGGAGTGAACCTGTTGAAAATACTGATGCAATTATCCGAAATGCAAAACTTTACACCAAACGAAAAAAGCATTGCATCCTATATTTTGCTTCATAAGGAAACTATCCTGCACTTAAATATTCAGGAGCTTGCAAAGGCAACATATACTTCGCATTCCGCGATTAATCGATTAACACATAAACTTGGGCTATCTGGCTTCAAGGAGTTCATAATCAAACTTGCTCGGGAGTTTCAGCAGAATACCCAGAACATTTCCAATGTAGACCCCAACTATCCATTTGGTTTTGATGAATCCCCACTTCAAGTGGCGAAAGAAATTGCAGAATTAATGAAGGAAACGATAGAAAAAAACTTTACATTCATGGATGATGATTTATTGTCGCAAACAGCCCTATTGCTGGATCAAGCGAAAAGGATCTTTATATATGCGTTAGGAGATTCACAAATCCGTGCGAAAAGTTTCCAAAATAAATTAGTGAAAATTAACAAGTATGTGGTTATAGCTACGGAGCTGTCTGAGTGGGCGTACCATACGGCTAATCTTACGCCACAGGATTGCGCTGTTTTTTTAACTTACCACGGAAAATCACCGATCTTTTTAAAAGCAGCAAAGCACTTTACACATGAAAATATTCCTTTTATCACAATTACAGCAACCAGTCAAAATGAATTGGCCAAACTCAGTAATATCTGTATCCAGGTGCCTAATGACGAAGTAAAACATGCCAAGATTGGTACATTTTCGTCGCAAATTGCCTTTGACTATGTATTAAATGTGATCTACTCCTGTATCTATAAAATTGACTACTTAAAAAACATGCAATTCGCAACACAATCGTTGAAGAATTCGCATCTCAATGACATGATGAATGACGTATAAAATAAATATAGTACTAAAACTAAAAGTCGCCAGTATGGCGACTTTTTCAGTATATATATTGTTCTCCTCAGTCAAGGATCAACTTTCAACTATTGCTTTTTGAATATCATAATCATTGATATCGATATCCAAGGCCATTCCAAGTACCAACTTTGCCAACTGATTTCCAATAAAGGGACCCATGGTCAACCCGGATGCTCCAAGCCCATTTGCCGCTATAAGGCCATTCCAGCCAGGAACAGCTCCGATCACCGGTAGAAAACCGGGTGTAAAAGGACGGAAACCAACTCTTACCTCCTGAAAAGTACTATTTGCTAAATCAGGTGCTAATTCTAAACCTTTATTTAGGATTTCTTGCGTTCCACCTGCTGTTACTCTTGTATCGTAGCCTTCGATTTCATTTTCGTGAGTCGCCCCTATTACGATCTTTTGCTTGTCAAAAGCAAGCAGATATTGATCAGAAGGCGGCATGATTACAGGCCAGGTGCCTGTGTCTTGCCAATTAGAAACCTGCAAATGCATAATTTGTGCTTTTTGAAAGCTAACCTTAAAATGAATGCCCAAAGGCAGCATCAGTTGATTGGCCCATGCACCTGCACAAACAATGACTTCGTCAGATGAGAAGCTGTTTGCACCGACCGTTACTCCTGTTACATGGTCGGAATCGTATTGAAGCACAGCATCCCCATGGATAAGGGTTGCCCCATTTCTTTGTGCTGATCGGATCAACGCATCACGCAGCGCCCGACCATCTATACGAGCGGCACCACTAATATGAACAGAATGGTAACCTTCTACTAACAAAGGAAATTGTTCATGGGTTTCCTTTTCATTTAGTTGCGTAATCTCACCGATTTCTGGCGCATCCGCTTGTCGTAAGTGTGCTCGCTCCTGCATTTTTTTAATTTTCTCCAAATCATTATGAATACTGAGAGCTCCAACTTGAGCATAGCCAGTTTCTGTTTCCCCCTCGCTTTTAAGTTCTTCAATCAATCCGGGGTAAAAACGTGCGCCCGCTTTGGCGAGCTGGTACCAAGCTTGATTGCGTCGCTGTGATAACCAGGGACAAATAATGCCAGCAGCTGCATCAGTCGCCTGTCCTTTATCTTTGCGGTCTACAAGAATGACATCAGCGCCCAATTTTGCTAACTGGTATGCTGTCGATGCCCCCAGAATTCCTGCTCCGATTACGATAACCCTCTTCATGAATACATCCCTTTCCTAAATCACTGTATCCATTATAGCGAATACCGCATGAATGCATAAAGTTTGAAACATTAATATTTCTATCCTTATAAAGTTCTTAGAATTGATCTGTAAAGTAGTTGTCAGAACGAATGAAAAGGATGAACTGATATGGATAACATTATTTTACAGACTAAAAATCTCTGCAAAACCTTTAGACGGCAACAGGCGGTGAACAACGTCACACTGTCTATTCAGGAGAATTCCGTCTATGGGCTACTTGGCCCAAATGGGGCTGGAAAATCAACCACCTTGAAAATGTTAACTGGTATGCTACGTCCGACAGGCGGTGAAATTTTATTCCAAGGAAAACCCTGGTCACGAAAATATCTCGCTCAGATCGGCGCACTGATCGAATCTCCTCCACTCTATGAGAATTTGACTGCTAGAGAGAATTTAAAGGTTCGTACAACCTTGCTCGGACTACCTGATTCACGAATTGATGAAGTACTGAACATTGTTGATTTGACTCATACCGGGAAAAAACGCTCTGGCCAGTTCTCGATGGGCATGAAACAGCGGCTGGGCATTGCTATTGCGCTCCTCAACCATCCCAAACTACTAATTTTAGATGAGCCAACCAACGGACTTGACCCCATTGGCATTCAGGAGCAACGCGAGCTGATTCGCTCCTTCCCGAAGCAAGGAATTACCGTAATTCTTTCCAGTCATATTTTATCCGAAGTCGAACAAATCGTTGACCATGTCGGTATTATCGCTGGTGGCATATTAGCTTACCAAGAGGCGGTTACACCAGGACAAGACTTGGAATCGTTGTTCATGCAGATTGCACAGGAATACCGAAAAGGGGATGAGTAGGATGCAGCAATATATAGCCGCCGAGCATCTAAAATTAAAGCGTACCTTTACGAAAAAGCTGGTCTGGCTGGCCCCCATCGTTACTCTTCTTCTGTGTACCGTGCTCATGGGGGGACATATGCTCCAAAGCGCCAGCTACAATTGGTGGTATTTCATGCTGCTGCCAGGTGCCCTCACCTTAATGTGCTCAGGAGTGATCCAAAAGGATGGCAAGAAGCTGAAATACCGTGCTGTCCTTGGCATGTCTGTAGATTTGGCTCAGGTATGGTACGGTAAAATCGGGGTTTGCGTAAGGCTCTTAATGGTTTCCTCTATTATTTTATTTATAGGGATAACTCTTGGCGGATTCGTATTCTCAACTTCCGTGACACTAGCAGGAAGCATTGCTGCAACTCTAATCCTCTTCATCACCTTTTTGTGGCAAGTTCCACTTTGCCTGTTCCTGACGGATCGAATAGGCATGTTTGCCACCCTAATCATCAACATGCTGGGCAACGTAGCCTGCACCGTCTTGTTCGCTACGTCTTCTGTATGGTGGGCGGTACCCTATGCTATACCAGCGCGATTGATGTGCGCCGTCATCCAAGTGCTGCCTAATGGGCTTGCCGTTCCTTCAGGAGATCCACTTTTGGATGGAGGCATAATTGTTCCCGGCCTGTTGATCACAGTATGTCTATTCATGATTCTGTCAGTGCTGACGGCCATGTCTTTCCGTAAACGGGAGGCTAAGTAAGATGATATCTTTCTTCCGCTATCTGAAATCCGATGTGCTTAAACTTAGAAGGCAGCCCTTACTGCTTGTGCAGCTGTTTGTGCCGCTTTTAGGCATAGCAATCTTTCTAGCCTACTATTCCTTTACTCCGTATTCACCGATTTCGAAGATAGACGGCTATTTGCAGGTCCTGGCTGTGGTTCTTCCTACCATGATTGGTATTGTATGCTCCATTGCTGTTGAGCAGGAGTCAGTCGCTGGAAATTTCCAACACCTCTTGACCTCGCCGGTGAAGCTGTTACCTTTTTTGAGCAAGCTTAGCCTACTCCTGTGCTTGGGATTTGGCAGTGTGCTGCTTGCCTCAGGCGGCTTTGGGGCTGGCTATATATATCTTATGAAAGAGTCCCCGTATGGCTTGAAGTTTTATGTGTTGGCTGCCTGCATTCTGTTTGTGTCCAGTGTGTTCCTTTATATTCTGCATTTTTTCATTAGTTTGCGGTTCGGTAAGGGAGCTTCCATCGGCCTGGGTATTATGGAGAGTCTATTGTCCGCTTTGCTTCTTACAGGGCTGGGTGATCATAATTGGATATTCGTTCCCTCTGCTTGGGCGGCCCGGTTCATCACGATCTGGGTGCAATACGGCGTAAGCTCAGCTGATTCTATCCCTGAAGCTATACAGCTCGATTTGGGAATCAGATATTGCGTAGTAGGGACCTTAGTCATCATGGTATTATTAGGGTTATGGATTTGTCGTTGGGAAGGACAAAATTCGTTGGAGTAAAGATTAGAGTAAAGAAAGCAAGGGATGTGAATAAAGCATGGCAAACTTGTTGGCCGTTGATGACGAACCCGCCGTTTTGGCACTCCTTCAAAATATTTTGCAGAAAGATGGCCATGTTGTCACGGTGGTCTCCGCCTCCCCACAGGTTCTCACCATGCAGCTCGGAGCATTTGATCTTATACTGCTTGACGTGATGATGCCTACCATGGACGGATTCACACTCTGCCGGGAAATTCGCAGCAAGGTAGACTGTCCGATACTGTTTCTTACCGCAAAATCCATGGAGAACGATGTGATGTTGGGGCTTGGGGATGGAGCCGACGATTATATTGTCAAACCGTTCGGCACTGGAGAGCTGCGCGCACGAATCAACGCCCATCTCAGACGGGAGAATCGTGAACGGCGTAATGTATTCTGCATCGGGGAAGTTCATTTCAATCTGTCTGGCAAGGAAATCACCGTTCAGAATGTTGTAGTCCCGTTTACCAAAAGTGAATATGAAATATGTAAGTTTCTAGCTTTGAACTGGGGGCAGGTATTCTCTAAGGAGCAGATTTACGAAGCGGTCTTCGGCTTGGATGGGGACAGCGATTCCGCCACCATTGTAGAGCATGTCAAAAATATCCGGGCCAAGCTTGGCAAAGTAGAGGTTTCTCCAGTGGAGACGGTTTGGGGGATCGGCTACCGATGGAAGTAACCAAAGTACAACAAGCACGCAAGACTACCAAATTACGAACCATTTTCCTGGGTTATTTAGTTATGTTTTGTATTGGGACGATTGCGCTCGCTCTGTTCCTGGTCCTCATCTTCTATGCCCTGATATCTTATGGGGCCATTCTTCCCGCGAACTATGCGGAGAAGCAGGTACGGGAGGACAAGTCAATCATTGAAGCGGGCAAGACCCTGCAACCGAATTCTCAGATAAAACTGTATAAGTACGCGTTGTTCACTTCGGAAGGCCGCCTCATTGAAGGAAATCTTTCTGAAAACCAGGCCCAAGCCGCTTGGAGTGTTACGCAGCAGAGCAATACTGCGTATCAATTTCCCTATAACTATGTAAAAGTTCCACATCATGATGAAATTACTGTGATGCGCTATTCTGTCTCGGCACAGTTTGAACTTCCTATCCTGCGTCAATATCTGCCGAACGCAGAATTGTCCTTTTTGGCCGTGTTCTGTATCGCCTTCCTGGGGGGAGGTGCTTTACTGGCTTCCTCCTTCGGACGAAAGCTGGCACGTAAGATGATCGGATTGCAGCAGGCTACCAAACAAATTCAAGCACAGGATTTGGACTTCTCAATCAAGTTCAGTGGCGTGATGGAGATCGATCAGGTGCTGCATTCCATGGATAAAATGAAAGAAACTTTAAAGACATCGCTTCAGAAACAGTGGAATCTCGAAAAATCCCGCCGCGAGCAAATTTCCGCTCTAGCACACGATGTCAAAACACCACTCACTATCGTTCGTGGAAACGTAGAGCTACTGTCCGAGACCGAACAGTCCGAAGAGCAAAAGAACTATACGGATTATATTGCGGAAAGCACCAGGCAGATGGAGCAGTATATTAAAACTCTCATTGACATTTCAAAAGCGGAAACACTAGTCACCCTGCGGGCGGAAACGATGGATGCTGACTTCTATTTATCGAAAGTGAAAGATCAGATAATGGCCTTGGCTGCTGTCAAAAAAATATCTGTAGCATTCGCTGCATATAACCTCCCTAAGACGCTGTATGCAGACCCAGTGCTACTTGAGCGTGCCATTATGAATGTTGCTTCTAATGCGGTGGATCAGGCGCCTGAATACAGCGAGATCCAGCTGATCGTAGAATCTGTTGAAAACTGTATTCGGTTCAGCATCGTAGACGAAGGCCCGGGCTTCTCTCCAGCAGGTCTCAAACAGGCCGCCGAGCAGTTTTATATGGGTGATTCATCCAGAAGATTGAGTGGACATTACGGTATGGGCCTGTATATAACAAAATCCATTGTCAACCTACATGGCGGACAACTGATCATCACCAACTCCACCCAGACAAGCGGCGGACAGGTAAGCATTGAGATACCAATCAGTGCATGAATCATACAAGCGAGAATCAATCCTATCGTATACCTTAATCATTCCAGGTGCGACCAAGCCTAATCAGATCGAAACTAATCTTCAAACGCTGAGTATTCAACTAACTGTAGAAGATCTTAAGCAGCTTGATATCCTTTTTAGCCAAAATAACTTGTTTACAGAGTAGCTGATTGTCAATTTATAACTCTATTAGCGGGCGCTTATAAAGCGCCCCTATTCGCATTTTACGTACACTTATTGGATAGTAGACAAAAAAGAGTTCTAAAGTTTTCACTTTAGAACTCTTTTAACAGATGCATTTATTTGGTAATCGTAATTTGTTTGGATGCAGTATTATAGTTCACCTGATACCCCGAAAGCTCGCTAATCACTCGTAATGGAACCAGCGTGTAGCCGTTAACAATAACCGGAGCTGTGATGTTTGTCGAATAACTTCGGGAGTTGTTTAACTCATATACGGCAAGGGTCGAATTCTTGACTTGAAGCACTACCTGTTTGCCGTCTGTAGGTCGATTCAGAATAATCTTTTTGGTCGATTTTTCATAATTCACCTCGTAACCTATCCGTTCACTGATAAAGCGCAGCGGGACCATCGTCGCCCCATTAATGATCCGAGGAGCCTGAGCCATCGTCGTAGCACGACCATCGACATAAGCTGATTTAGCTCCTGGTGTCAGGGTGAACGAAGATGAATAGGAGGAAACCGCATTGTTAGGATATGAAGACGTTGTACCAGAAGTGGTTGTCGTAGTAGAACTCGTCCCGGATGATGAACTACCGGTACCAATCGCTCTATTGCGAATAGCTTCTAGCCGATCCAGTAGATCGCTTTTACGGGTTCCGCTCGGCAGATCACTGATTGCATCTCTGGCAGAACGCCAGTCGGACGCATTTAGACTGTTTTCCGCAATTCGCATCAAATCTCTTGCTTTCTCATAGTTCGATGAACTAGATGAAGAAGAGTAGTAACCATCCGAATCCGTGCGTTCTGATATCTTTACACCGCTAGATTCTCTTCCATTGCTATTGACAGTCACGACCTTAATCTCATACCAGCGTCCTTCTCGCAAATCCGTGATTTTATAGGACTCAGAGCTTGTAGTCCCCTTATAATCACCATCCACATATATCTTCACCTTGTCGGCTCGACTCGGCATATCATAGGTGATTTTGATCCAGGTGTCACTTTTGCTATCTACTTCAAGATTGGACACTTCTGACGAATTGGAAGACGTACTGTCCGTTGTGGCAGTTAGTCTCACACCGGAGGACAATGTACCTGTGCTTCGCTTAGATCTTATCGTGAACGTATAGGTCTGGCTTGCCGAAAGATTGTTGAAAGTATAGGATGTTCCTGTTGAATCGGTTACCAGTTGCCCGTCCTTATACAGACTGACCGTACTAATTCCGCTAGGCCTTGTCCAGGAAACAGTAACACTATAGTTATTAACTGATGTCACTGAAGCACCTG
>RCUE01000267.1_pt1 | contig 16084 bp, 15 predicted proteins | sample 2166111 | NCBI WGS metagenome assembly RCUE01 (sample SAMN09930795, study PRJNA488358) | compost metagenome | feature: garden; material: soil; isolation source: compost soil in phenylacetonitrile-enriched culture | place: Germany: Experimental Botanical Garden Goettingen | collected 2016-01-27 | reverse complement strand
TATTAAGCTTGAATGGATTGTTTGTGTTTGCAGCAGCATTGTCAGGCACATTTCTTAACGTGTATTTGTGGAAAAGCAGGCAGGATTACGCGATGATCGGATGGTTTAATGTCAGTCAACAAATTGCGCTGGGAATTATGGTCTGGGTAGCTGGAAAGTGGGTCAAGGAACATAACAAAATGAATGCCCTGCGCGTGGGGACCGCATTATCCGGCCTATTTTATCTGATCGTGTTATATACGGGACCGCAGGCTGTAAACTACATATGGCCGCTCGGGATGTTGCTGGGTGCAGCATTAGGTTTATTCTGGCTGGCGTTTAATGTCATTTTTTTCGAAGTCACGGATCAGGCAAGTCGTGATCATTTTAACGGATGGGTGGGCCTGCTGGGCTCATTTTCCGGTATAGTGGGTCCTTGGCTCTCTGGTTGGATTATTGCGCGTATGGAGGATGACGCGGGTTATCGTGTGATATTCAGTATTTCCTTGGCCTTTTATGTCGTAGGAGTGGTGCTAAGTTTCTTTCTTCGCAAGCGTAAACCGACAGGAAATTACAATTGGAAAGAGCCTAAGCAGCGATTGTCACAAAAAGGAAGTATGTGGCGTCCGTTGTCGTTATCGCTTGTTACGCAGGGCATTCGTGAAGGGGTGTTTGCTTTCCTGATTACGCTGCTTGTGTATGTAGTTACTCAACAGGAATGGAAGCTAGCACAGTTTTCACTTATTACATCGGGGGTTTCATTTTTCAGCTTTTGGGCTGTCGGAAAATGGCTCAAGCCACACTATCGCTCGGCTGGTATGTTGTTGGGTGCCGTGCTGTTGGTGATCGCGCTTTTACCGCTATTGTGGCGTATGGAGTATAGCACGCTGCTGATTATGGGGATTGGCACCGCTTTATTCATGCCCTTGTATTTAATTCCTATGATCTCTGCGAGCTTTGATCTAATGGGTACGAGTGAAGGAGACGCTAATCAGAGAGTGGAACTGGTTGTACTGCGCGAACTATGCTTAATGATAGGTCGGTTGACGGGGACACTCATTTTCTTGGGCGTCCTAAGTATCAGCAAGGCTCCTACGGCGATGATCTGGCTGTTGATTGGACTGGCATTGATGCCAGTGATTGGATGGCTCTTTATGCGAAGTGTGCTGAAAATGGAACAAAAAACGAAGCAATGCAAGTCCGATTCCCATGCACGACGCTGGCACAAGCAAACCGAATAATTGGAATTTCCATACAAATGACCTCCAAATCCATTTATATAGGAAAAGGAGGTTTTGTTATATCCCAATTAAATCATCGGTTCCGTTGTTTCGGGCGAGGGTTTGGTAGAACGAGTCAGAGAATAAAGCTCCATTTCAGGTCGGTGTATGCCCGTCAGTTCATCAGCCAATAGCTGTGCTGCCATCATACTCGTGACTGCTCCATTCCCTCCGTAACCCTCCAAAAAGTAGCAATTTGGAAAACGCGGATGTGGACCAATATACGGCAAGCCGTCATGAGAGGAACCAAATACAGCTGCCCAAGCATAGTCGATTTGAAATGGGACACCGGGAAAAAATTCCTTTAGCGATTGTAGCAGCTTTTGCTGTTGATGTAAGAGCCTGATTTCACGCTGGCTGGCGTCCAATATAGGTTCATCCAAACCACCAATAATGATCCGTCCCTCCGGTGTGGAGCGCATATATAGATAAGGACGAGCAGTTTCCCAGATCAGACACTGCTCATGCCATAAGGGAGCATCTTCGATTGGATTGGTGACGATAGCATAAGAGCTCTCTAGAACGGCTCCGCGATCGGCTTTAATCTCTTGTGTTTCATAACCTGTTGCAAAAACAACTTTTTTTGCTCGGATCATTCCACCGCTGGTATGACAAACGACCTCATTATCGTTGAAATCAAAATGCTTGGCTTCCGTATGCTCATATAAGCGAACACCAAGACGGTTGGCAGATTGCAGCAGCCCCTGGGCAAAACAAAATGGATTCACTTCAGCATCTTCATGTGTGTACAACGCCGCTGGTTTTCGAAAAGGAAATCGGGCAGCAACTTGTTGCTCATCCCAGAACTCCACTGGAAATCCAAACCGGGTTAGCTGTTCGTACTCTTCCTGAAGCATCAGTACATCCTCCCACGTACTTGCATAGTACAGGCTGCTGCGCCGAATAAAGGTAGGGTCTGTATCCAGTGTGGTGGACAACTTTTCTAACTGATCCAGAGCATCTTTGCACATGCGGTAAAACAGTACGCCGTTCGTTTCACCAAACGTGTGGATGCAAGAGGTTAAGGTCTTGTCATTGCTATATTGCAGCAGTCCTGTATTGGCCAAAGAGCTTCCGTGTACCAGCTTGCGCTTGTCAATAACCACGGTGTCTACCTGTTGTTCTCCCAATAACCTGGAGCAAATGGATCCGCTCATCCCTCCCCCGATAATCAATACATCACAATTTAAATCCTCTGCCAAAGGCGGAAAATCAAGCGTCTGCTCCAAGGTATTAGGCCAATATGTTTTCCCGATTATCAACTCCATATAAAATAGCACTCCTCATAGGTAATATGTAGTATCTCTTATGCGTACATAGTATTTCGCCAAAGGGACAAGATAACCAGCGTGCAACAAAACATTTAAGGAGGCACAGAGATTATGCAATCTACGAACATGCAACCCTTGTCAGGCAAAGAGCTGGAGTACATTGTGGACTCCATTTCCAATGAAGAACTACTACTCAAACAATGTGCGGCCACAGCGGCGTCTATTCAGCACCCAGCCATCCAACAAGCCTGTTTACAACTGGCAAGAACTCATGAGCACCACTTGAATCTGCTTTCTAATGCTCTTCAACAGCATCAGCAGCTTGCTCCAATGCAACCACAGCAGTAATTTGGATTTACCAATAAAGGAGGTTTGACAGAATGTATTCACAAAACAATATGTCATTTATGCCCGAAGAAGATTTGCTCTATACCATTCTTGCTGATATGAAACGTACAGTGCGCGAATACACAACGGCGACGACAGAATCCAATTGTCCGTCTGTGCGTCAGATGTTCACCGACCTTACGAATGATACATTGCGTCTGCAAGGTGATTTGTATCATCTAATGAGCCAGAATAATATGTACACCGCTCCGACTAAAGCGCTGCGCATCGATTTGGATAAACAGATTCAAGAAGCTCGCAAGACCCAACAGGAATGCCAACAGTTCATTCAGCAGAAGTCGTCATCCGCGGGAGTATATGGTCAACCTATGCATCAGCAAGGCCAATCTACTCATCAAAGCAACCCTTATTATATGTAAACGGGATTTTCCGTTTTTGAAGCAATTTCCCATAACAGCCGTCCGTCTGCCGGGTTTACCGGGGCGGACGGTTTTTCTTTGCAGGTTTAAAGTGCGTATTGTATGATGTATAGTAATCTCTTTCGATGGAGGCCTTATGTAGAATGACAGAGCTGAATGAATTGAAATTAAAAGTGCTGGAATTGTTAAAAGAAGATGCAAGAAGAACACCGACTCTATTGGCTACTATGCTGGGGGTTGACGAGCAGGATGTACGCACCTCAATGAAAGAGCTCGAAGACCAACACGTGATTGTCAAATATGCCGCTGTAGTCAATTGGGACAAAGTCGACGACGAAAAGGTTACCGCTTTGATCGAAGTACAGATTACACCCGAGCGTGGAAGAGGCTTTGAAGGGATTGCAGAACGGATTTATTTGTATCCGCAAGTTAAATCGGTCTATCTCATGTCCGGAGCATACGATTTGCTGGTAGAGGTTGAAGGCCGCAATCTTCGTGAGGTCGCTAACTTTGTGTCGGAGAAACTGTCGCCAATTGATTCGGTCTTGTCTACCAAGACTAATTTTACGCTTAAAAAATACAAGCAGGACGGAATTATCTTTGAGGACCATCAGGAAGATAATCGTCTGATGATTTCGCCGTAAAGGAAGATCATGATGAATCTCAAAACAGAAGCATTTACCGACAGTAACAAAGCTATGAGTTCCTATTTGTCCCCGTTGGTGCGCGAGATCCCATCTTCGGGTATTCGTAAGTTTTTTGACTTGGTGGGTGGCAACAAGGATATTATTACCCTTGGTGTAGGCGAACCGGATTTTACAACCCCTTGGCATATGCGGGAAGCCTGTGTCTATTCATTGGAGCGAGGCTTCACCAGCTATACGTCTAATGCGGGAACGCCAGAACTGCGTGAAGCGATTAGTGAGTATCTGAATGAGCAATTTGACGTCCGCTATGATCCTAAAAATGAGATTATCGTAACAGTTGGAGGTAGCGAGGCGATTGATCTTGCGTTGCGCGCCTTAATTGTACCTGGTGATGAAATTCTCGTGCCTGAGCCGTGCTACATTTCCTATTCTCCAATCACTTCGATTGGAGGCGGGATTCCGGTCGGTATTGAAACGTTTGCCAAGGATGAGTTTAAGCTGACGGCTGAGGCGCTAGAAGCAAAAATTACACCAAAATCCAAGGTGTTGATTTTATGCTATCCGAGCAACCCGACCGGGGCTACGATGACTTATGAAGATTGGCTTCCGATTGCTGAAATCGTGGAAAAGCATGATTTGATCGTCATCTCAGATGAAATCTATGCCGAATTGAATTATGGCGACAAGCATGTCAGCTTTGCTTCGGTACCGGGTATGATGGATCGTACGATTCTTGTCAGTGGTTTCTCCAAAGCCTTCGCCATGACTGGCTGGCGTATTGGATATACTTGCGGGCATCCTGATTTGATTGCTGCTATGCTCAAAATCCATCAGTACACCGTCATGTGTGCGCCCTCTATGGGCCAAGTTGCAGCACTGGAAGGCTTGCGAAATGGTATGGGTGAGAAAGATCGAATGGTAGAAGCCTATAATCAGCGTCGTCGTCTGATGGTTGAGGGATTCCGTGACATTGGTCTGGAATGCCACGAGCCAAGAGGGGCTTTTTACGTTTTCCCGAGTATTCAAAGCACAGGGCTCAGCTCAGATGAGTTTGCACAGCGCCTATTGGCAGAGGCCAAAGTTGCGGCAGTACCGGGTAATGTATTTGGTTTGGGAGGCGAGGGCTACCTTCGGTGCTCATATGCGACTTCTGTCACTCAGCTGACGGAAGCTCTGGCTCGGATTGGTCATTTTGTAGAAAAAGTTAAAAAAGAAGGTTAAAATTATTTTTTTATGGGTAATTCATAGAAAATAGTCTTTTATTTCTAAATTTCTATGCTATAATTTGAAATCGGAAGCAGGAAGTTCAATTTTTCAATTACAGGAGGAGTGCTCATGTCATATGTTGGATATAAGTCGCCGAGTTCAATAGGATACGACATTTCCCTGGAAGATGAAATTTTGTTCCTGCGCAATGAGATGATGCGGACGTTTCAGGAAGAGCAGTCCTTCACCTCTGATCTTGTCATCGAGATCAGCTGCAAGCTTGATTTGAAAATCAATGAATACATGAAGCTGTACGGTATGGAATGCAGAGTGTAACTGTGTGAAGTCACCGTAGCTACGAAGAAGGCCGCAGGGCCTTCTTTTTTTGCATTCACAACTTATGATATATTAGTGGCATGGAAGAGGGGGCGTACATATGAGAGCAGGGCTAAAAAGGATATCGCCATGGATTATCGGAATCATAGCACTTGTACTATTGGCTGGATGTGGGGGACGGGACAAGGACAGCTTCTCCATATTTATTATGGATAAAGGGGATGCATCAGTTATTCGTGACGAGCTGGCACAAAAGCTTAAGGATAAGCTGGGCGAACAGGCTCCGACGATCGAGATTTCAGTCAGCCCACTGTATAACCAGCAGAAGCTGGTCGTAGAATATGCGGCCGGAGAGCATGATTTGTTTCTTTTGCCGGAAGAGGAAATGAAGTTGTATGGACAGAATGGCTCGAATCTACCGTTAGATGATGCCTTTGACAAAAAGACGTATGCCCGGGGTGTGTTCGAGGGCGGCGTATTTAATAAAAAGGAGCAAGGGGAAGAAGGAACGGATGTAATCAAGGCAACCCATTTGTTCGGAATTCCGGTGGAGCAGATGAAGATGTTTAAGGACCTAAAATATAACTCAAACACATTATTTGCTACTGTACCGCCACGCACTAGCAATAAGGAAGAAGCCATCAAGGTACTGAAAGCACTCACAGAATGATAAAGGGGATGGAATGATATGGGTATTTATACCAGAACAGGCGATGAAGGACAAACTTCTGTGATCGGCGGCCGAGTGTCCAAAGATGACGACCGTGTGGAGGCGTACGGTACCATTGACGAGCTGAACAGCTTTGTAGGACAAGCAATCAGCTTTGCCGAAGGGGAGAAGTTTGCGGACATTCGGACTCAATTGGAAGAAATACAGCAGGAGCTGTTCGATTGTGGTTCGGATTTGGCGTTTGTTAAAATCAATGAAAGTAAATATAAGGTAAAAGACGAGCTGGCAGAGCGGCTGGAAGGCTGGATTGATGCATGCCAGGAGGAAAATCCAAAGGTGGAGCGCTTTATTATCCCGGGAGGAAGCACATTATCTTCGACGCTTCATGTTTGCCGCACGGTTTGCCGACGCGCGGAACGCCGTGCGGTTACACTAGGTAAGCACACAGATATCAATCCCGCGGTACGTCGGTATCTGAACCGCCTGTCCGATTACTTCTTTGTTGTGGCTCGCACAGCGAATGTGCGTCAGGGTGTGCCCGATGTCGAATATGTGCGCAGCAAAAAGGTGTTCCGCAAATAAGGAGGCAATCGGGAATTTGTGATGAGCTTGTACTATGAACCTATCGTATATATGATCCCTCCTGAGGAGGAGGGCATGTTGTTGAAGACCATTCTCCAAAAACGTATGAACATTTCTCGTAAGCTCATATCCAAACTCAAGCTGACCGAACAGGGGATTATGCTGAACGGGATACGTGTGTATATCAGCGTAAAGGTAAAGTCCGGGGATCGAGTAGAGATTCGCATGGAACGCGAGCGTTCCGACGATATTTTACCCGAACCCATTCCTTTTGAGATTTTGTTTGAGGATGAACATCTGTTAGTAGTAAACAAGGCGGCGGGCATGATTGTCCACCCGACTCATGGTCACTACACAGGGACGCTGGCTAACGGGGTTGTGCATTATTGGCAGACCAAGGGGGAGCTGTTTCGGTTTCGTCCTGTTCATCGTCTTGATCAGGAGACGACGGGCGTGCTAGTTGTAGCTAAAAATCCGTATGTTCACCAGCATATTTCCGAACAGATGATTGCGGGAACGGTGGACAAGCGCTATACAGCTTTGGTGCATGGACGCCCTCAGCAGCAGGAAGGCAGGGTGGACGGACCGATTGACCGCAACCCGGATAATCCGCATTTGCGCATGGTGACCCCGGATGGTTATCCTGCTCTTACGCTATATAAGCTGGAGGAAGTGTGGAGCGGAGGAAGCCGCATCGGTTTAAAATTGGAATCTGGACGTACGCACCAAATTCGGGTGCACATGACATATATCGGATGCCCGTTGATCGGAGATAAAATGTACCGGATTACACCTAATGACGCTGTGCAGCGTGAGCTCTATGATCAGCTTGATGCGAGGATGCCTCGACAAGCCCTGCATGCTTCGGAATTGTCCTTGGTACATCCTGTGACCGGGGAGCGGATGACGTTTTACGCTCCTCTGCCGGACGATATGATCGGAATGCAAGAGCTGTTAAGAGCTCAATATCATCCAGAATAAAATATTTAATAATAGATTGAAACTAAATGGAGGTTAATCTAGCGATGAGCCAACTGAAAGTATATCAATATTCTAAATGCAGCACCTGTCGTAATGCAGTGAAATGGCTGCAAAACAAGGGGTATGAGACGGAACTGATTCCTATTTTTGAACAACCGCCCGGCCCGGAGGAACTGGAAGACTTGATTAATAAAAGCGGGCTGGAGTTGAAAAAGTTTTTCAATACAAGCGGTGAAGTATACAAAGAGTTAAAGCTGAAAGATAAGCTTGGAAACATGAGCCGTGAAGAGCAAATTTCACTTTTGTCCTCGAATGGAAGATTAATCAAACGTCCAATTGTAACTGACGGGAGTAAAGTAACGGTAGGATTCAAAGAGGAAACATTTGAGGGGACATGGGGAGCTCAGTAACGCCCAATTTACCACCATGATATGTTATACTGTGGGGGTTAAATAATATGATGAATGGGAGCAATACAATCTGTGACACAACGCAATGAACAATCCGTAATGCTGGTTGACGGCATGGCCCTGCTATTTCGCGCTTATTATGCAACCGCCGCAAACGGTTATATCCGTCGTACAAAAGCTGGGGTGCCAACGAACGCCATATATGGTTTTATTCGATATTTTTGGGATGCAGTCCAAACGTTTAATCCTACACATGTTATTTGTTGCTGGGATATGGGCGGAACGACATTCCGTGGGGAACATTTTGCTGCGTATAAGGGAAATCGAGCCGACGCACCAGATGATTTGATTCCCCAATTTACATTGATTCGCGAAGTGACGGACAGCCTCGGCATTCCCAACATTGGAGCGGAAGGCTTTGAAGCCGATGATTGTATCGGTACGCTTGCACGCCATTATTCGCAAAATGAGGACATGGATGTAATGATTCTCTCGGGAGATCATGATTTACTTCAATTAGTGGATGATCGGACACGGGTCATTATTATGAAAAAAGGCCACGGCAATTATATGGTATACACCCCGGAGACCCTGCTGACTGAAAAAGGACTTAAGCCACGCCAAGTGGTGGACCTTAAAGGCCTGATGGGGGATGCAAGCGATAATTATCCAGGAGTACGAGGTATTGGTGAGAAAACGGCACTCAAGCTGGTGCAGGAATACGACTCTATTGAGGGCATTCTGGAGAATCTGGATCAATTAACACCATCGGTCCGCAAAAAAATTGAGAGTGATTTGGATATGCTGCATCTTTCACGCAAACTCGCTGAAATTCACTGTGGTGTACCTGTAGCATGTGCTTTGGATAGTTGTCTGCTGACGTTGGATCACGTGCAAATTGTAGACAAGTTTGAGCAGCTTGAAATGAAAAGCTTGTGTACATTGATGGGTGTCGCAACCGGATCATAATGAAGCTATTAGGCCTGGTACGACAATTTAAATAAAGTAAGTTATATAGGGATGCTGAGGCGGGATGCGTCAGTGTCCTTATTTGTATACGTTATGTTAACGGAGTTATATCGTCTTGTGAAGGATTATATACAATTGCGATTAGGGGATTGACCTCAGGTACATTTCAGGTGAATATAGTGGAGAGAGAACCGGATTATCGAAAGGGGACAACAGCAACTATGACAGTATTGGGAGCAATTGAGGCAGGCGGTACCAAATTTGTATGTGGAATTGGCAACGAACGTGGAGAGGTACTGGAACGAGCGAGCTTTCCAACAACCACACCAGCAGAAACAATGGAGAATGTCATCGCATTTTTTGAAGGCAAGGGCATTGAAGCATTGGGTGTAGGCTCGTTCGGGCCGATTGATCCTATCGAAGGCAGTGATACATATGGTTATATTACAACAACGCCAAAGCCACATTGGGGAAATTACAATCTGATTGGTAAACTGAAAGAGCATTTTGATGTGCCTATGGGGTTTGATACGGATGTGAATGGAGCAGCACTTGGTGAGTCTATTTGGGGTGCCGCCAAAGGATTGGACAACTGTCTGTATATCACGATAGGCACAGGCATCGGGGCAGGTGCTTTGGTTGGTGGAAAGCTGATACATGGATTATCTCACCCGGAAATGGGGCATATTCTGGTACGTCGTCACCCAGAAGATACTTACGAGGGGACATGTCCTTATCACGGAGATTGTTTGGAGGGACTGGCAGCAGGTCCTGCGCTCGAAAAAAGATGGAAGGTTAAAGGACATGAGCTTTCTGTCGATCACCCGGCCTGGGAAATGGAAGCGCACTATCTGGCACAGGCTTTAATGAGCTATGTATTAATCCTGTCACCGCAAAAAATTATTATGGGCGGGGGAGTGATGAAGCAGGACCAACTGTTCCCGCTCATTCGTACCAAGCTTCAAGAACTTTTGAACGGATACGTACAGCATTCGAGTCTGACAACAGATATTGAGCAATATATCGTATCTCCGGGATTGGGTGACAATGCTGGATTGTGCGGTGCTCTGGCATTGGCAAAGGAAAAGCTGAATCATTAGAATTTATGGTTGACGGCACTCCAAGGTACGGTTATTATATAGGCAACAGTATAGTACGGCTCAAAAAGGGAAGCACCTTTCTTGCGAATACGCAGGATAGGTGCTTTTTTTGCGTTTTTGTGTTGTGCGGGACTGTCTTTCAACGATATGAGGGAGGAAGAAATCATGGAGATTGTATTTTTAAATCGCTTGTCCAAACGGAATGAACAGGGCTATGAGGATTTTGCTCAGGTATGGATTGGGCAACATGAAGGGGGATGGAGTGCAGGCTGGAGCACACACCATGTCCCGGATGAAAGTATAGACGACCTTTGGTATGAGGGCAGCTTGTGGCAGGAATTACTGCATGTATACCGTCATGAGCTGGCGCTCAAAATGGCTGAGGGCTACAGGCCCTTAATCCATGGCGTATTTCATGAGCAAGAAGGATCATCAGGACGAGGACAAACGCTGCAAAAGCTGTATTGCTACAGTGATTTGTTTCCACGTGATGAAGTGTATGAGCAGTTGACGATGTGGAGACGGCAAAAAGCAGCAACGGAACGAAAAGCGCCTTATTTTATCGCTACGAATCGGCTGCTTCGGCTCATTAGCGTCTATCTTCCCCATACCGAAGAAGAATTGTTGGAGCTGCCTGGTATGGGTCAGGGTAAGGTGTCGCAATATGGGACGGAGCTATTGGCTATTACGACACAAAATGACCGGACCACGCCATTTCCGTTGAACTGGGTAACAGAGACGCTGGAAGAAGAAGTTTTTTTGTCATGGTTATACAAGCAAAAAGAGAACCAGTACAGGCAGGAGCTGAACAAATTCAGCTTAACTAGAACGATTATTGAAGGCATTTCGGACGGTCTTTCACTGGAGCATATCGGAATGAAGACAGGTTTGCATCGTAGAGAGATGATTGAAGCTGTGGAGCATTTGGATAGAGACGGTATTGATATGGACAAGCTGATCCACAAGGAATTGGTGAATGTATCTGAGGCGGAGCAGGCAGCTATCTGGTCTGCTTATGAAGAGTTGGGGGATACGTTGCTCAAGCCCGTCATGCTGAAAGTGTATGGGGAAGAAAAGGCAACCGAAACAGGACTGGATCAGATTTATGAGCGTCTGCGTCTGATCCGTATACGGTTTCGTCATCAGCAGGTACCCGACCGACATGTTGGATAATATAGAACTATTTGGATAAAGATGGGTATTGAAGTATATTCAGGGTCCAACATACTAAAAAGCAGCAGCCAGTTCCTCACAGGACACGGCTGCTGCTTTTTATGACCAAGCTTGAAAATAGAAAAAAGTATCCAATTTGATACTTTTTCCCCTTTTATTTTTAAACCCAGTCTTTCTTACGGAAAATACAGAACATACTGACGCCTAATGCCACCATAATACCAATGACGACAAAATAGCCATAACGTGTATGAAGCTCAGGCATATTATCGAAGTTCATCCCATATATTCCGGTAATGACCGTCAATGGCATAAATACGGTCGTAATTGCTGTAAACACACGCATAATTTCATTGGCACGGTTGGCGATACTGGATTGATAAGCTTCTCGAAGGTTACCCATCAAGTCGCGGTAAGTTTCGAAAGTCTCCGAAATTTTCACAGCATTTTCATAAATGTCGCTAAAATATTTTTGCAATTGATCGTCGATGAGCCGCAAATCCCGCTTGTTCAGGGTATTGATGACTTCTTTTTGCGGGCCCAACACTTTTTTCAGCCACAGAATCTCACTGCGTAAGCCGATGATTTCGTTCAAATGCGACTTTTTCGTATGCATTAGAATATCTTCTTCCAGCTTTTCAATGCGGACCTCAATCCGGTCACCAACCAGAAAATAGTTGTCAACAATTAAGTCGACCAACAGATACATAAAACGGTCAGGCTGGCTGACTTCTTGCTCCCACAGCATAGGCTTGAGGGTACGAAGCTCATTGATTTTCTGCTTGGTCACCGTAATGATAAAATGGCGGCCGAGAAAAATATTCAAAGCACGCAAAAATATTTCTTCATCATCAAAACGAATACTATTTACAACGATAAAATAATGGCTTTCATAAATTTCAATCTTTGGACGCTGTTCTTCTTCACTTAAACAGTCCTCTACTGCAAGATCATGCATAGAAAATAAGGGCTGGAGCACTGTCAGATCCTCGACATCGGCATCAATCCAATAAAAGCCTTCTGCCGGTGCAGTGAGCGCCATTTCAATTTCTTCGACAGGGGTAAAAACCCCGTTGTTAACCAAACGGATTTTCATATATGTCACTCCTTATGCTCCGTCGTAACGGAAATACGTTTACCTTAAGCATAAGGAATGGACTCAGTTAGCCAGTTAGCCGGTGCGGGTAAGCGTGCACTCTCATCAAAAGCCGGAGGCTTTTGGAGCATGCAGAGCCTGGCGTCCCGTCTTTCGGCAAGCTGAAGTCATTCCTATGCTGTTGTTCAGGGATCGCCGCCTATTCGGACTCGGGTCGCCTTCCATTCCGGATTCACCTCTCAAATGTTCTTTTTTTAGATTGCCACAGTATCGCAGGAAACACTCAAGTCTGCACTACTGCTCCATATTTTTGCCTAATAGCACTTGTATAGTATAACGCTCGGCCTACGGCCTTTCAAGCGCAAAATCATGGGCAAAATCAACAGTAGTGTCAAGAGCTTCAGCGATAGGAGGGATATGATTTAACCTATGGAAAAGGTAGACAAAATGTGAATGCAGGTTACAAATTTGCAAGTCCCATCTTGACGAAGCCCAGCCGATGCATTAAAGTGAACAACAAGAACTTTGTGAACCCAAAATGAATATAGCGAAATCTTATCAAGAGCAGGTGGAGGGACTAGCCCGATGATACCCGGCAACCGGCGATTTTAATCGCACGGTGCTAATTCTTGCAGGACGCGCGCTTTGTACAAAGCGCGTTGCCCTGACAGATGAGAGAGGCGCATATGGATACAAATATGACCTTTCTCTAACCAGAGAAAGGTCTTTTTATTATATGCCCGGCATCTCAACAAGACGATTTTCGCAAAACTTACCGAACAAGGAGTGAGTTTACATGCCGATTAAAATCCCAGACACATTACCTGCTAAGGAAGTGCTGGAGGGCGAAAATATTTTCGTAATGGATGAAAGCTTGGCTTATCATCAGGATATTCGTCCGTTGCGTATCGCCATTTTGAATTTAATGCCTACAAAGGAAACGACGGAAACCCAACTGTTGCGCCTGGTCGGCAATACGCCGTTGCAAGTGGATGTCACGCTGGTGCATATGAAGTCTCATGTATCCAAAAATACATCGCAAGAATATTTGAACATGTTCTATAAAACGTTTGACGAGATCAAGAACAGTCGTTTTGACGGCATGGTCATTACAGGAGCCCCGGTTGAACAGCTTGAGTTTGAGGATGTGAACTACTGGGAGGAAATCCGGCAAATCTTTGAATGGACGAAAACGAATGTAACTTCGACCATGCATATCTGTTGGGCCTCACAGGCAGGCTTATACCATCATTTCGATGTCCCTAAATACGGGCTCGACACCAAATGCTTTGGCGTATTTCCACACACCGTGATTAAACCTAAAGTGAAATTGCTACGCGGCTTTGATGAACTGTTTTATGCTCCTCACTCCAGACATACAGAAGTTCGGCGGGAAGATATTGATCATATTGCCGAATTAGAAGTCTTATCCGAATCCGAGGAAGCTGGAGTATACCTGGTAGCCACACTTGACGGTAAACAAATTTTTGTAACAGGGCATTCTGAATATGACCCGCTTTCACTGAAATGGGAATACGACCGCGATGTGGCCAAAGGACTGGATATTGACGTCCCCAAAAATTATTTTCCTAACGATGATCCTGAACGCATACCACCCTCTATCTGGCGAGCTCATGCTAATTTATTATTTTCAAATTGGCTTAACTATTATGTATACCAAGAAACACCTTATGATATCGGACCTCAGATTTAAAAAGGGGCTTGTCGTTTACCCTTATACAGTAACACCTTGCAGTAGCGCAGCAGTATAGTCTTGGACATCCATTTTTGCAGCATATGTTATAGCACCTACTATGGAAGTGAACAGGAGGATTCATATGAGTGAGAAACAGTGGAAAATCGAAAGCAGATTGGCACAAATTGGTTCAATTGAGGAGCCAGTAACTGGGGCTGTTAATTATCCGATTTACCAATCTACGGCCTTCCGCCATCCCCGTCTGGGCCAAAGCACTGGGTTTGATTACATTCGGACGATTAATCCCACGCGAAAGGTACTGGAAGAGGCTGCTGCTGCACTTGAATCTGGTGATGCAGGCTTTGCTTGCAGCTCAGGTATGGCAGCGCTACAAACTGTATTTGCATTGTTTGGACAGGGAGACCACCTCATTGTATCGCTGGATCTTTATGGCGGGACCTATCGTTTGCTAGAGCGTATTTTATCCAAATTTGGTGTGACCGCAAGCTATGTGGATACAAACGATCTTGAAGCACTCCAACAGTCATGTCGACCGAATACCAAAGCAGTATTCATAGAAACGCCTACAAACCCATTAATGATGATAACTGATATTCAAACGGTGGCTTCATGGGCATCACAACATGAGTTGCTTACTATTGTAGATAATACACTGCTAACACCATATTTTCAGCGGCCATTGGAACTGGGTGCGGATATTGTGGTACATAGCGCAACCAAATATTTGGGCGGGCACAACGATGTGCTGGCAGGGTTGATTGTAACCAAAGGAAAAGAGCTGTCAGCTGAAATTTCCTTCCTGCACAATTCCATAGGGGCCGTGCTTTCCCCGAGCGACTGTTATCAGTTGATGAAGGGGATGAAGACGTTAGCGCTGCGCATGGATCGACATGAGCATAATGCAACGGTGTTGTCTAATTATTTACTGACGCATCCGGCAGTGGCGGAAGTATTTTACCCGGCGCTTGAAGGTCATCCGGGTCGTGAGATACAAAATAAACAATCCAGCGGAAACACAGGGATTTTCTCCTTTAAAGTAAAGGATGCTCGTTATGTGGAGCCTTTGCTTCGTCATATTAAGCTTATTGCGTTTGCCGAAAGTCTGGGCGGTGTGGAATCGCTAATGACTTATCCTGCTGTGCAGACACATGCGGACATACCGGCAGAAATTCGGGATGCAGTCGGGGTAGATGACAGGTTGCTTCGTTTCTCCGTAGGTATCGAGCATACAGATGACCTGATTGAAGATTTGCGTTCGGCACTGGAAGCGGCACGTCAAGAAGTAGAAGGAGGGGAGCAGCAATGATAGAGGATGCGAGGAAGATCGGAGAGGATCAGGACAAAGGGCGGAAATTCGCAACCAAGCTGCTGCATTTTGGCTCTGAAATTGACAGTGTTACAGGGGCATCGAGTGTCCCGATCTATCAAGCTTCGACCTTTCACCATCATGATATTTTTAATCCTCCACAGCATGATTATAGCCGCTCAGGTAATCCGACACGACAAGCTTTAGAAGATTATATCGCATTATTAGAAGGCGGAGCTTGCGGTTTTGCCTTTGCCTCTGGTATGGCTGCTATCTCCACTACATTTATGCTCTTATCGGCTGGTGATCATGTCATTGTTTCGGAGGACGTATATGGAGGAACATATCGACTGCTGACCTCCATCTTGAAACGGATGAATATCGAAACGACCTTCGTTGATATGACGGATCTCAACCTTGTGAAAGAGGCGTTGCAGGAGAATACAAGGGCTGTGTATATGGAAACCCCCTCTAATCCGACACTCAAAATTACCGATGTGGCAGGAATAACCTCTTGGGCAAGAGATAATGGGCTGTTGACGTTATTGGATAATACTTTTATGACACCTTATTATCAACGTCCGATTGAGCAGG
>RCUE01000264.1_pt1 | contig 16323 bp, 10 predicted proteins | sample 2166111 | NCBI WGS metagenome assembly RCUE01 (sample SAMN09930795, study PRJNA488358) | compost metagenome | feature: garden; material: soil; isolation source: compost soil in phenylacetonitrile-enriched culture | place: Germany: Experimental Botanical Garden Goettingen | collected 2016-01-27 | reverse complement strand
GAGGATTGGACGCGTCATCGTTAGACCTGCTTGCTTGAGGAGTGTTTCTGCCAGTGCCCCGTCAAATCCAAACCAGCAATAAGACCAAGGATTCACTACATCGGCTTGATAATAAGTAATGACCTGGGGGCAGATTAGAAACCACTGTCCTTTCCGCAAGCGATAACTGAACCCACCGACCTCGAAGGTACCTTCTCCGTCCAAAATATAATGAAGCAGATAGTGATCTCTTATCGCAGGTCCAAAAAAGTGACTCGGTATGCATTCCTCTATGCCAAACTGAGTTAGATACAATTCAGAATGCTGTTTACTACGCGGCAAATATTCTATCACGCTAAATCTCCTTATGTAAATTATCAAGCATTATAACATAAATAGTGAGCACCATGCCATGTACTTCATATCTAAAGTTAATATATCATTTCTATAGAACCTATTGCGAATATTATGAGGAGATTATCAAGCTTTACACCATGTGAACTTAGTTGATGGCTGCTACAAAAAGGTTCTTCTATGTACCTTTTTAGGTGCGGATTTCCGAGAGGTATGATCTAGAGGAAGGGGTTATTTTTCCATGGGTATCATTGTTCAAGAGCAAACGGGGCTGTTTCATTTGCAGTCGTCGGACATGAGTTATATTATTCAGATTGTAGATGGATTTCCTGTACATGTATATTGGGGAGGCAGGCTGAAGCACCGTGAACCCATGGCCGATCTATTGCTTCACACTCCTGCGATGGTTGGATTGGATCGGTTGCCGCAAGAATATCCGCAGTATGGGAGCGGGGACTTCCGTAACCCGGCGTATCAAGTAGAGCTTGAGGATGGAACTCGTATCACGGAGTTAAAGTATAATGGCTACCGAATCACTAAGGGAAAGCCATCATTAACCGGGCTTCCGGCCGTATATACCGAAAATGAAGGCGAAGCGGATACGTTGGAACTGGAGTTACAAGATGACTTTTCAGGCCTTAAAGTTGTTCTTCTTTATACCGTCTTCACGGATCGAAACGTAATCGCTCGTTCGGCTCGTTTGAGTAATGCGGGAGCCAAGAATCTTCGGCTTCTCCGTGCTCTAAGTGCCAGTGTCGATTTTTCAGGTAAAAGCGATTTAGAGTTCATGTATCTTTCGGGAGCATGGGCTCGGGAGGGGAATATTACCCGCAAACCGATTCTTCAAGGTGAAACCCGAATTGATAGTAAAAGGGGCATGAGCAGCCATCAACTCAACCCTTTTGCTGCATTGGTCACTCGGGGAACAACGGAAAGCTATGGTGAGGTATTCGGCTTTAGCCTCGTGTACAGCGGGGGCTTTGAGGCGGGAGCAGAAATAGATTCATTCGGCTCTACACGGTTTAGCATCGGCGTGAACTCCTTTGATTTTTCGTGGTTACTGAGCCCAGGGGAGAGCTTCCAAACGCCAGAAGCCGTTATGGTTTACTCCGGTCAAGGACTGGGAGATATGTCGCGGACGTATCATCGCTTGTATCGGACTCGACTTTGCCGAGGGAAATACCGGGATGAAGAACGCCCTATTCTGGTCAATAACTGGGAAGCTACCTATTTTGACTTCAATGCAGATAAGTTGGTATCGATAGCGAAGGAGGGGGCAGAGCTAGGCATCGAACTTTTTGTCTTAGATGACGGTTGGTTCGGAAAACGGGATTCTGACAATTCGTCTCTCGGCGATTGGTACGAGGATCGTCGGAAGCTGCCAGACGGACTCGCGGATGTCGCGAACCGTATCAATCGGCTGGGCCTTAAGTTCGGGCTCTGGTTTGAGCCAGAGATGATCTCTCCAGACAGCGAGTTGTACCGGGAGCATCCAGATTGGTGCCTTCACGTTCCAGGACGGCGACGCAGTGAAGCCAGATGGCAGTTGGTGCTGGACTATACTCGCAAGGAAGTACGCGATTACATCTACGATTCGCTGGCTGCCATTTTCTCCAGCGCCCCAGTTTCTTACGTGAAATGGGATATGAATCGCTGCCTGACGGAAATCGGTTCCGCAGCTCTGCCGCCGGAGCGCCAATCTGAGACTGCCCATCGCTATGTTCTTGGATTGTATGAGCTGCTGGAGCGCGTCACCACCGAATTTCCGCATATTCTTTTCGAGAGCTGTTCAAGTGGCGGAGGACGTTTTGACCCAGGCATGCTTTACTACATGCCTCAAGTCTGGACTAGTGATAATACCGATGCGGTGGAACGCCTGAAGATTCAATATGGAACTAGCCTTGTCTATCCTGTAAGCGCCACCGGAGCGCATGTGTCAGCAGTTCCGAACCATCAAGTTGGACGCATAACACCCCTTGATTTTCGAGGTGATGTGGCCATGTCCGGAAATTTTGGATATGAGCTTGATCTCACGAAATTCACCGATGAGGAAAAAGAGACGGTCAAACGCCAAATCGCAGTATATAAGCAGATACGTGACTTAGTTCAGAAAGGTGACTTGTATCGTCTAAAGAGCCCGTTTGAAGATAACGAATCGGCTTGGATGTTTGTTTCTGAAGACCAAGAGGATGCCATCGTCTACTATTTCCAAGTGATGGCTGTCCCGAACGCGCCTTGGCGAGCCCTCCGCCTTGACGGACTTAATCCAGAACTCGAATATGAAGTTCAGTCAGGAAATAGCGGGCAAAAGTCTATCCATGGGGGGGATAGGCTTATGAAGTTGGGGCTTCCTCTTGTCTACAGACAGAAAGACTATGAAAGTGGATGGTTCAGGCTCCGGGCAATAAGGTCCGGCAAGGTCTAAAGGATCAGTACAACAGTAAACTGCCAAAAGAGAAAAAACAATCGATTAGGTTATGCCCCTTTTTATATGAAAAGGGGCATTTTGCGCGTAGCAGCCGCACTGATCTGAGAGGGGGGAAGCCTTGTTTTTTATACGAATGATGAATGACATGAAACTGAGGAAGAAAATGACGCTTACATTCATTTCGGTAGCCGTTCTTCCCTTGCTGTTATGCGGTCTGTTTCTGACCGGGAGGCTTCGAGAGATTGTCATTAAGAACGCCTTTATGCAAGCATCCAACAATGTTGAAAGGGTCCGAAATCGTACAGGAGAACTGATTAAAGTTCCGCTGGACATCTCGTACCGGCTAACCAATGACAGCCGGATGAAGATGGTGGCCAGCCAAAAGTATAACAGCTACCTCGAAGTCATTCAGGCATACCGGGGGTATACGGATATTCGTGACTACCTCCAGTTATACAAAGAGATATCCGGCATCCGTGTCTATGTCGCTAATCCAGGAGCGCTTAACAATTGGGAATTTATCCAGCCTGACGATACGATCACAACCGCAGATTGGTACAAGGAGGCTATAGATCAGAAAGGTTTGGCCGGATGGGATTTAATCAAGGATGAGAGGGACGGTTCCGATTATCTCAGTCTAATTCGTTCATTCTCAGTGGATTCACTAGAGCGAAAAGGAGTTCTGGTCATGAATGTAAACAAGCGCCAATTAAATTCAATCCTAGAGCAGGAATCGTTCCCTACCTTGATCGTAGATAACCGAAATCAGATCGTCGCGTCTAATGAAGTAAAGTTGTTCGGGAAGAATCTTTCCGAAATTCATGCTGACGAAAATATACTTTTTAATCAGGAAGGAAGTTACAACACGTTCATCAACGGAAAAGCGTCAAAAGTGGTTATTGCAAATCTAATTCCACAGAACAGCTGGAACGGACTTCGCGTCATTTCCATCTTTTCCGTTTCAGAGATCACCCGCGATGCCAATCAAGTGATATGGCTTGGCGGAATCGTGATCACGGCCAGCCTGATGTTTGCAGTCTTACTTATCTATGCTTCTGCTTCGCTATTATCCAGAAGGCTTCTCCGCTTGAGCAAACATATGACCAAAGTTGGCGCGGGCTCATGGGAAACATTTCTCCATATCGACGGAAAAGATGAAGTCGGTATACTATCAAGGCAATTTAACGCGCTCGTCAGCAGCGTGAACAATTTGGTGCAGGAGGTCCAAGAAACGAATCGTCAGAAAAATCTCGTAGAGCAAAGACAAAACGAGATCAAATTTAAAATGCTGGCCAGCCAGATTAACCCGCACTTTCTCTTCAATTCGTTGGAATCCATCAGAATGGAGGCCCACATTCGCAAACAGGACGATATTGCTGAGGCAGTATGGCAGCTGAGCACGTTGCTTCGCAGCAGTCTGGAGGCTGGTAATGATAAGATTCCGCTACGCAAAGAACTTGAGCGGGTTAGCTGTTATCTTGATCTTCAAAAGTTTCGATATGAAGACCGTTTGAATTATCGTTTAACGGTTGATCCGAATTTGGAGGAGATGTTGGTCCCGCCGTTGATTATTCAACCTTTGGTGGAGAATTCTATTGTGCATGGCCTGGATAACCGAGCAGAAGGAGCTGTCATTGAAGTGAAAGTAAAGGAAATCCTGGAGGGGGTCCGAGTTATGGTACGTGATAACGGGGCCGGTTTCACGGCCGATCGTCTCGCTCTTGTACGGGAAGAGCTTGCTGCATCCCTACATGAACAGGAGGTCCAGCGGATTGGATTGCGAAACGTAAACGATCGTCTCGTCTTACTGTATGGGGCTTCTAGTGCCTTAAAAATCGAGAGCGAGCCTGGGAAAGGCACTTGTATTCAGTTTTTCATTCCTGGAGGGAATCCAAATGATTAAGGTAGTGATCGTTGATGATGAACCGAAGCTTCGTCAAGGCCTTCAAACGCTGATTCCATGGGAAAGTCTCGGATTTACCGTTATTGCTGCGGCAGCTAATGGAAAAGAAGCATTGAAAGTCATTGAGGAAAAGACTCCCGATGTCGTAATTGTCGATATCCGCATGCCGGTTATGGATGGTTTACAGTTGATTGAGCACTTGACATCTGACGGTCATCATTTGCATTTTATGATTCTCAGTGGATATGCCGACTTCGAGTATGCCAAACAAGCGATCAAATACGGGGTTGTCGGCTATCTCCTTAAACCGGTGGACGTCGCTGAAATGTCGGCCAACTTAAAGCGGATACGCGAGCGGATTGAAGAGGAGCGACTTCAAGGAGAGTGGCGTGAGAGGGAGATTATGAGTCGTGATTTTTGCCTGCATAGCCTGCTCATCCCGCAAGAGAAAACTGAGGATCCTGCCAAATTGAGAAGTAAGGCAAAAGAAGCGGATTTGTTGTGGACCAGCTATGAAGTCGTAGTCGTCTACCCGCGTGTTTCTGAAGTGGATCGTGCCGATGTGGTAAATCGGCTTTCGATTGAGTTAAAACCAAAGATAGAAGGGCAGATGATGGGGCTTGTAACTGTGATTCCCCCGTATACGGTTCTTCTGCTCAACGAGCTGCTGCGCGGGAGAAAACGACGTGAAAGTCTGTATAACGAGATTCGTAACGCCGTGGGTAATGTACGGTTCGTTGCTGCAACCGGAGGGGGAGTGTCTGTTCCCCAAGATATTTGCAAATCTTTTTTTAAGGCCCAGAAAGCAGTAAAACAAGCTTTTTTCAGCGAGAAGAACCGACTGATAGATCCGTATCCTCTCTTTTCGTCCTCGCTGGATTCTCCCCGATTGTCCGTCAATAAAGCCGAAGAAATGATGGAGGATTTCATCTTCCGCCTGTATTACAGTCTGGAGGTAGGAAACCAGGCTATAGTACTATCGTTGTTGAAAGAGGCGGCAGCATTTTTTCTCAAACAGGGGCAAGATGAGAAATCTGTTAAAGAATCCTTCTTCTTTCTGTCCAATGCAGTCATTCACAAGCTGACCGCGGGTTTCTGCATTGAGTTGAAAGAGACGGAAGCAGTTTCCCGCTTTTTGAATGGGATATACCAGCATGATAACCTAGATGATCTTTTGGAAGAGACCCACCGTTTCCTACTAGCATTGGGAAAAGACTCCGAACACCGTGGAAAGGAGCAGGAATTCAAGAAAATGGTCGACTTCATTCATAGGCATTATGCGGACAATCTGAGGCTGGAAACGCTAGCCGGACTACTAAACTACAGTACCGCCTATTTAGGCCAGCTTTTCAAGAACAAGACTGGGGAGTACTTCAACACCTATCTGGACCGAGTCCGCATCCAAAAGGCCAAGGAGCTGCTGGATCAGGGAATGAAAGTATACGAAGTCGCTGAAAGCGTGGGCTATACAAGCGTCAACTACTTTTACAGCAAATTCAAAAGGTACGAAGGCCGTTCACCGTCGGAATATAGAAATCCATAATTTGTGTATGATTTTTCCCGAAATCCGTTGTATGGGCGCGGACTCCTCTCTGTTTTATGATGGATTTTAAGAGAGGGGATGAAAAAAAATGAAAGCGGTAACAGTGGTTTCGGAAAAGGCATACAAAAAGACGGAGAGGAATGCTTGGAAGGTATTTAAAAGCCAGAGGTATCTTTACTACATGTCCATTCCGTTTGTTATTTGGGTTTTTGTCTTCCAGTATTTGCCGCTATGGGGCTGGACAATGGCCTTTCAAAAATATAAACCCGGTTTGAGTTTTTTTGAGCAAAAGTGGGTGGGCTTGGAGCATTTTCGTACTTTGTTCCGAGATGATCATTTCTACCAAGTGCTGCGGAACACGCTGGCTATGAGTCTTATGGGACTGATCGCCGGTTTTATCGTGCCGGTTGTCTTTGCTTTACTGCTCAACGAGGTTCGTATCCAGGTTATAAAACGATTTGTTCAGACGGTATCTTATCTGCCGCACTTTGTTTCATGGGTGGTTGCTGCAGGCATTGTCACCAAAATGCTTTCAGCGGATGGCGGTGTCGTGAATGATATGTTCATGGGTCTAGGCATCATCGAACAGCCGATCCAGTTTATGGCCCAAGGTAAATTATTTTGGTGGGTTGTAACCTTCGGAGACATCTGGAAGGAAACAGGTTGGAACGCCATTATTTATCTGGCTGCCATCGCCGGTATTGGTCCTGAATTATACGAGGCTGCGCGGGTCGACGGCGCTAGCCGATTCCGGCAAATGTGGCATATCACGCTGCCAGGGATCCGGCCGACCATTATCATCCTCCTGATTATGTCTATTGGTCATTTGCTCGGTACGGGATTCGAGAAACAATTTTTGCTGGGCAATCACCTGGTCATTGATTACTCTGAAGTACTTGATTTGTATGCGCTTAATTATGGTCTGGCGATGGGACGTTACTCTTTCGGAACGGCAATTAATATCTTTAATTCGGTGATAAGCCTGATCCTATTGTTTGCGGCTAACGGAATCTTTAAGCGCTATACCAACGAGAGTATTATGTAGGGAGGATAAAGGACATGGAGGCTGTCAAAAGCAGTACGCCAGTCGGCCGATTAAACAACTGGCTTAAGGCGAAATCACCACAAGATCGAATCTTAGAAGTCGTTGTTTATCTTTTCATGATTGTGGTAACCGTTCTAACAATCTATCCGTTCTTAAATGTACTGGCTATCTCTTTTAATGATTCGGTAGATACCATTAGAGGGGGAATCACCATCTGGCCAAGACAATTTACGTTGAAGAATTACGATTTGATTTTCACCTATGAGGGGTTAATCACTGGATTCAAGATCTCCTTTCTGCGGACCGTCATTGGCACCGTAGCGGGCTTGGCCAGCGGTTCGATGCTTGCGTATACGCTTGCACGAAGTGACTTTCAAGCTCGAAGGTTCATCTCAATCTTTCTTGCCGTCACCATGTATGTTTCCGGGGGATTAATCCCAGGTTTTATCTTGATGAAGGAATTGCATTTGATTGATACATTTGCCGTCTATATTTTACCCGGCCTTGTAAGTGCGTTTAATGTCTTCATTATTCGTTCCTTCATTGATGGTCTGCCTTATGCGTTGCAAGAATCAGCTAAGCTAGATGGTGCCAACGATTTCACGATATATTGGCGCGTTATTCTTCCTCTTTGCAAACCAGCATTAGCGACCGTAGCGCTCTTCTTGGCAGTAGGGCAATGGAACTCTTGGTTCGATACTTATCTGTTTAATGGGTCTAACGAATCGTTGACGACCCTTCAATATGAATTGATGAAAATTTTGCAGAGTACTACAACGAGCGCAACCAATTCTCAGGATGCTGCCAATATGGCTGAGCGTATGGCACAAGTGTCTCCGGAATCGGTCAAAATGGCAATCACCATCATTGTTACAGTCCCGATTCTTATCGTCTATCCTTTTCTACAAAAGTATTTTGTTAAAGGTATGACGCTTGGAGCGGTAAAAAGCTAAAACGAAGCAGCAAACATTCATTATACAGGGAGGTTTCGCTCCATGAAGTCAAGAAAAAACAGAATGATCGTATCTTTCGTAATGTCACTGACTTTAGTGGCGACCCTTGCAGGGTGCAGCGGTAATAATCCGTCCGAGGCTACCAAGGCCGTAACAACGGGTGACATCACGCTTACTTATTTTTCGGAAGACTCCAGCACAAATTGGAATGGCATGAAGGATGAAGTCGGTAAGGTCATCGCTGAAAAAACTGGAGTAACCCTTGATGCTGAATTCGCTGTCGGTGACCCGGTCCAAAAGATTTCATTGATTGCAGCCACAGGAAACTATCCTGATTTAATCGCTGCTAAGGCGGATGTCGGCAAACTTGTCGATGCTGGCGCAATCATTGATCTGACGGATTTGATCGACAAGCATGCACCAAACATCAAAAAAATGCTGGGTGACAAGCTTGTTCGAACAAAGTACAGTTTGGACGACCCATCAATCTATGTGATTCCAACTTGGTCTGCTGTCGAAGAGAAAAAAATCAAACCCGACGTAGGATTTAAACTCCAACACCGTGTCGTCAAGGAAGCGGGATACCCAGACATTCGTACGGTACAGGATTTTGAAAAAGTCATTAAGGACTATCTAACCAAGCATCCGACGGATGAAAATGGCAACAAAAATATCGGACTGTCCCTAAATGCGGACGATTGGCATATGTACCAGGTAACGAACTCAGGATTCCAAACAACTGGGGGACCAGACGATGGCGAATACTACATCGATCAAAAAACACACCAAGCGACTTATCATTTCCGTCGACCGGAAGAAAAAGAATATTTTCGCTGGTTGAATCACATGAATGCCATTGGATTACTTGATCCGGAAAGCTTTGTGCAAAAGACTGACCAGTTTAAAGCGAAAGTGGCTTCAGGTCGCGTACTGGGCCTGGCCGATCCGGAATGGGACTATGGCGACGGACAAAATGCGCTGAAGGCGGAGGGCAAATTCGATCAGACTTACGGTCATTATCCAGTTACCATGAGCAAGGAGTACAAGGATACCAACTTCTGGCTGCCTGGTTTTGATGGGGGGTACGGAATCTCAATCTCTAGCAAATGCAAGGATCCGGTACGCGCTATCCAGTTTCTCGACTTTCTAGCATCGGAAGAGGGGCAAGTCCTGAATAACTGGGGAATTGAAGGAAAGCATTACACGATGAAAGACGGCAAACGGACGATTACTCCGGCTGTACTTGAACGGATAAACAATGACAATGCGGCTTTCCAAAAAGAGTCTGGAATCGGCCTATATTGGAACTTGTCGGTCCATTATGGTGATGGCATCGAGGACTCAACCGGCAACTATTTCACTCGTAGTTATCCAGAACTGCTGACAGCGACTTACAATAAGTCGGAGAAGGAAGTTCTTAAGGCTTATAAGATCGAGCACTGGAAAGATCTATTCCCGAAGGAAGAGGAATTTCCGCCTAGAGCATACGGAGCAGCATATACAATGTCTCTTCCCAATGACGATCCGGCTGTTATTCTTGGAGCCAAGATGAAGGATATTACATGGAAACGAATTCCGGAAGCTGTCATGACTAAACCGGAAAACTTCGACAAGGTTTGGGATGCCTATATGGCAGAACTAGAGAAAGCTGGAGTGCAAGAAATGGAACAATCCTTTACCAAGCATATTCAAAACCGGATTAAGCTATGGTCCACCAATTAATTCGTTTTGCATAAAGAACGGGTCCGTTTCCACTTTCCAATTGGAGAGGAGACGGTCCTTTTTCATTAAGGTTTGCTATAGATTGCATTCGTTCAAGTTACAAACCAACAGCGGCCGCCTCGGTTATTTTCTGAGGTGGCCACTGTTCGTTAGGGGCAGGCTTATGCGTTACTTTGGTGCTGGGTGGGACGGTAAAGTTGCGGGCACGTTCAAAGTAATTACCAATTTGTCGACGTTGTTATCAGAATCCAGCCACATACCCAAAGTCCGAAAATCTGCTACCTTCCGTGATAAGGTGAGCCCTGTAAGAGCGCCTTACTCCGCTTCATTCTTGGAGGAAGTAAATAGGTCTTGAGGAAGCTCATCCCTCGTGATCACGTAATCGCTGTTGAACACTTTTATGAGATGATCCAGGGAGTTATATTGTCCATTGCGGACGAAATCGCCCGTCCATGTGGTGAAAAAGAGCCAATGCGCTGAATATGCTTGAAGCAATTCAGGATCGCCAATCGGGCCGTTTTCGGACAGACCAACCAGCTTCTTGTCTTGCACGAGATTTACCAAGCTGTCATACTTGCCGATACTTGGACCGTAATTAGCCGCCGGGTTGTAGATATCCACACTTACAATATCGACGACATCGTCCCCCGGATACCATTCGGGGCTCTCGGAGTTCCATACCCAGATCAGATTGTTTAGGTGATGGTAGTGTGTTAGACGGTCGTACATGATACGGTACAGCTGCTTTGCGGAGTCTGGCCCTTGGGCGCCCCACCAAAACCATCTGCCTTCCGCCTCGTGCAGTGGTCTCCACAGCACCGGAACGTGAGCGTCTTGAAGACGTTTCAACTGAGCGGCAATGGCATCAATGTCCCGCAGGATAAGCTGATATTCTTCCGACTCGGGATGATTAAGCGCATATTGAACGTCGAATGTAGTCGCCTCGGTGTAAAATCCGCGGTACCATTCTTTGCCTGGAATGTCATGTAGACCCTTAGGGGCATTCCAGTGCCATACAAACGTGACAATTCCACCTTCTTTGGCCCATTGGATCGCCTTGTCCACCTCAGTTGAGGTGGCACCATGCTCGACGCGAGAGGGGGAGTAATCCATCATGTCCGTTGACAACATCGCAGGATACTTTCCAGTCTGGTCTTTAATCCACTGGGCATCCTCAAGAGTGTGCTGACCGGAAAGAATTTTGTCCCCGTAAACATCCACGAGATAACCCATGAGTGCCTCGGTTTCCATAGTCGCATCCGGGTTTACCGGCTTTTTCTCAATCTGATGCAGTTTCAGGGGGAGCACTGCTGACAGCTTGATGTAGTCGATATGATACTGGCCCAAGTCGGGATTGAACTGTATTGTATTGTTTCCCGAATTCAGCATGAGTTTACCGCCGGATACCTCGGTATTGCTTGCTGTTGTCGGAAGGGATATTTCGCTTGTCTGACCGTTGACCACCATATGGGTCTTTTTGTCACTATTAGGATTACTGTAACCGATTGCAAGATTGTAAAGGCCACTTGAAGCTGCGTCATAGGCAAGGGTTAACGACCCTGTGCCTTTAAAGGCTGCGTAGCCGGTACCAGAATAGCCCGTGCTGGCGGTTTCGGTGCTGACCTCACCAGTAATGACTCCGTCTTCGGCTTCAATTTTGCTGTTTGTAGCAGGTAAACTGGCGAATTCAACCTTCACGTATTCGATCCCGTAATATCCCCAGCCTCTTGAAAAAGTAACCTCGTTTGTACCGGCATTCAACATGATCTTGCTTACCAACTTCTCGTTTACAACCGCACCTCCCGGAGGGGGAACCAGCGTTATGCTTTCAGCCATTGTACCATTGACCTCGAAGCTGGTATCCTTGGAGCCGGTGTTCGCCGGAATATAGTAACCGAGGCTCAGCTTATATAGACCTGCTGTCGGCACATTCACTTTAAACGTAGCCGTCCCGTCAGACTTGCCCGAATTTGGGTCATAATCATAAAAGAAGGATACATAGCCGTCGCCTTTATAAAGTGTATCGCCTGTATAGGGAGTATCCCGTTTTTCTACGCCGTAACCTTGAATAATTGCATCCTTGGAGCTGACAACTGTAGGAGGAGATTTGCCATTAGTGATAAATCTTGACTTGCACCCATCGTCGTTTCATCTTCAACTTCGGTGACCAAGTTAGTTGATTCTGCTTTTGCTAAGCTTGGAATTAAATCGAGAGATACCAACAAAAAACATAAGAGAACAAAACTAAGAATACCAAAAAACCTTCTTTTCCACGGATCTGGCATATGACTCACTCCTTGAATTAGATGTTACCGTCTTAATTGTCCTGCGGCGCAGCTTGAAGAAATCGTTTTCAAAAATAAAAAAATTAAATAATAAACAACTGCTTCCATAATCCCATCTTTATTTGTATGCGTTTTCAATATTTCCTTTTAAGTTTTTTAGTTCATCACCTCGCTTTAATTTCATCATAAATTAGAGGCGAGGCAGGAACCATACAATGAATTTCGGAAGAAATCATCCTTAAATTATGGATTTTTAACTCCGATGGTAAACAAACTTCATATCTTCTGAATTTGTCTGGGCGAAATTTGCTGAACGAATTCTTCCTTAATTGATGAATTCATTTCTAAATTTCCGGAATTCTTTAGGTGTTTTTTTATGATGTTTCTTAAAAGACTGAATGAAGTGATTTACATGATTGAACCCCACTCTGTGGGCTATTTCAGTTATTGTAGAATCTGTTGAAATTAATAACTCGCTGCTTTTCTTGATACGGTACTTAATTAAATAGTCGTAAGGTGTCATATGAATGGTTCTCTTAAAACTACGAGTGCATTCCGAAATACTTAAATGTGCTATAGCAGCAATTTCTTGCAGTGTTATATTGTCTGAGTAGTTTTGATGGATAAAGCTGAGCATTAATTGAAGTCGCTCCTGTTGCAATTTCATGTATTTAGGTGCTTCCTCAGAAGACAGCGAAATATTAGATATTAAGACTAACCATAATTGTACCGTTTTGATGGAAACCTCGTATTCCCAGCCCCATTTTTTTTTCATATCAAATTTCTGTTTCATATCCCAAAGCATTTGCAGTATTTGAATTTGCCATTCAACATCTCCTTTGATTACGAATGACAATAAGAGAGAGTTTGTATAAGGCAGTACATAATTTTTTTCCATCGCACTATCTGCATAAAAGGCCAACAGCTTCTCAGGGAAATTAAAACTGACATATTGACCGTTATGTGTAAGGTGTGTAGTAACGTGAAGAACACCCTTATTAATTAAAATGGCCTGACCTGTTTCTAATTCATGATCAATCCCGTTAACTTGTATCACTAGCTTTCCTTTGGTAACCAAAGTGATTTGTAGTTCCTCATGCCAATGTAAATCGTTGAATCCTCTACCTTCAGGATTACTTGCATGAATAGTATGGGTGTACATGATGTATGGAAATGAAACATCGGGATATAGAATGGTCTCATGCAATTGTTTTTCCATTTTAGCGAGGTCCTTTCTGATGACGATATTTCTATATAAATTAAAGATATAGTCACACAAATAAAATAAAAGTGGTGATATTATTATACCAGATCTTCGGCTTATCATTACAATCCTGTGCACAGGCGATTGGATAAGACATCTTGGAGGCGTACATGTGAAAATAAATCAATCGTCGTTACCGTTTCATCCGTATATTTTGCTTTTAATCAGCATACTGTCTGTTTCTATCTCATCCATCATGATAAAATCCTCAGATACTCCAACCTCTGTGGCTGGGATGTACAGATTGTATATGTCAGTACTCATAATGCTTCCTTTTGTGCCTTGGAAAATGTTCCGTTCCTTAGAAATGAACAAAAAAGATTGGAGTACCGTTTTCATAGCTGGTCTTTTTCTCGGGTTATATTTCTTATTCTGGATGGAATCTTTAGTATATACCTCAGTTGCGAGCTCCATGGTCATCTTATCCTTACAGCCTTTATTTGTAATGATGGGTTCATACATTATATTCAGAGAACGAGCAAATATATTAACCATTCTTTGTTTGATCGCCGCTCTTGTCGGTTCAATCATTATAGCTTGGGGAGACATTGGGATTTCGAGAGAGGCATTAATCGGAGATGGATTATCTTTAGTAGGAACAATTTTGGTTTCAGCATATATGTTGGCAGGACAGAAAGTAAGTCACAAAATAAATGCAAATGTATATAGTGTTATTGTTTTTTTTATTGGTGGCAGCGTCATGCTGGTCTACAATTTGTTGAATCATTATGCCTTGATCGAATATGACTCGTCGGATTGGGTGTATTTCTTTTTACTTGCAGTAATTCCAACTATTTTTGGACAATATATTTTTAATCTGTTGTTGAAATCAATGGGTGCAACTACAGTCTCAGTTGGTATTATTGGAGAGCCTGTTCTTGCCATAATTCTCGCCTACTTATTCTTGGGAGAAATAATCTCTGCATTTCAATTCATAGGTGGAATCATGACTTTATTTGGTATGGGGATGTATTTTTGGGCAGAATCTTTAAAGTATACTACGGTTGCAAAATATTAAATTTGAAATTCATTATCGCGAAATTGAATAAAACAATCGATGAGGAGAATGTTTAGATGGCAACGATTGATGATTTTTTGAAACTAGATATTCGAGTTGGAACCATCATTAAAGCTGAGTTTTTTGCAGAAGCAAAAGTACCTGCTATTAAACTTGAAATTGATTTTGGACAAGATATCGGAATAAAAGCTTCGAGTGCACAAATTACAAAAAGATATGTGGCTGAAGATATTATAGGGGAACAAATCATAGGTGTAGTCAACTTTCCACCTCGACGGATAGCAGGCTTTAAGTCAGAGGTATTGGTCCTTGGAGGAATTCCTGAAAAGGGGGATGTGGTTCTATTGAAACCGGATATCAAACTACCTAACGGAACACCTATTGGGTGATAGAGCGCTTGTTTAATCATTAAAATATATAACTTCACAACAGGCAAGGCATTGAACTAACGGGATACGATTCTTCAATAGCAAGTTGAAATAGATAGCGGCAGACTAGGACTTTATTTTCACGTCCTAGTCTGCCGCTTTTTATTTTATTGGTCTGTCTAAAGCTTATTTGATTCATTAAAATCTGCAACAGTTAGGCTGGAAATCACGAGTGTCACCAGTCCAGTAAAAGCACAGTTCTCCAATACCAGCTATACGCCTTATACCTATCTGGCTGGGATGCTGCGTGTCCCCTCTGTCATCGGGGAGGCGCAGAGCGGGCACACCGGCGGCGTGCCCGTGCTAGCCGCGCTTGTACGGCGTCCGCTTGTTGTGTCGCGCCGCATCCACGCTTTGCAGGCGCCGTCGGTGCATTTCCACACGGGCACGCTGATGCGTGGCTCCGCCGGAGACCCTGCCACCGACGAGGTCGTCCGTACCGCAGCGCTGCCTGGTCCCGGCCTGCTGCTCACGCGGGTCGCTGTGCCAGACGCTGGCGATCCAGCGCCAGCACGGTTGCTATACCCGGAAGCACCCTTCGGTTGGCCGAAGCTGCCGCGGCGCGTTTCTGGCTTGGAAGCCTCAGGAGTGACTCCATAGGCTTCCAGCAGGAAGCGTGACACGGCGGCAGGCTTGCCATGATTAGAGGCGGGAGAGGTGATGTACAACAACTCCTTCGCCCGGGTGACGGCCACGTAAGCGAGGCGGCGCTCTTCTTCAAGCGCTGCATCGTTATCCACAGCCGTAGTTGGGGCGGCGCCTGCCCGCCGATCCTCCGGCAGCTCGCTGTGCAGCGCCGAGCTGTGCGGCAGAATGCCTTCGCTGGCTCCGATCCAATATACGCAAGGGAATTCCAGCCCTTTGGCGCGGTGGATCGTCATGAGCCGAACTGCATCGCTGTCTTCTTCTCTGCGCAGCGATTCCATTTGGCGGTGACGCTCGGAAAGCTCGTCCGCAAAGCTGACGAACGCCTCCACGGTGTCAAACCGCTTGGCTGCCGTTTCGAGCTCCTCCAGACTTTCTTGCATCGTTTCCTTATAATGAGTCCACGCGCCCGTATCTCCGCTTTCCAAATATTTGTCATAAAAGACGCGCCGCATTTCTTGAATGGCATAGGCAGGTTTCATTGTAGTGAGACTGCGAATCAGACGAATACGCTCTTTCACCTGCTCACGCTGAAAATCACGTAGTCGATCCCAGCGGCTGAGATGAATCAGCGGGTATTTTTTAGCCTGCTGTTTCTCCTCGCGCATAATCCATTCCATCCCCGCCTCACGGGATACGTACAGCGGCCCGAGGGTGCTCGGAATGGATTCCATACGCCGGGGATTTAGCGACAAGCGCAGGTGATCCATTAAGGGACGAATCAGAGACTGATCGTAAAATACGGCTCCTGCTCCG
>RCUE01000263.1_pt1 | contig 16418 bp, 14 predicted proteins | sample 2166111 | NCBI WGS metagenome assembly RCUE01 (sample SAMN09930795, study PRJNA488358) | compost metagenome | feature: garden; material: soil; isolation source: compost soil in phenylacetonitrile-enriched culture | place: Germany: Experimental Botanical Garden Goettingen | collected 2016-01-27 | reverse complement strand
GAGATAATGCAGCGTATACCCTTGCTCTGGCTTATAAAGCAGAAGGATACGACCAGGCAGATGCATTAGACGAGCTACTTAAATGGAATGACCGACTTGAATCACCGCTCCCAGAGCGAATTATTCAACAAAAGGTGTGGAGTGCTTACAAGCCTGGCGCTCCAGCCGGACCAACCGCCGACTGGATTCAATATCTATCCGGGGTTTCTTTTGCGCATGCAGCAAAGTGGGATGCGGCCAAGCCGAGAGCAGAAAGAGAACGCAGTCATTACATAGAATGGGCAGCTGATGTACTCGAATTTTTAAGAGAGCAACCCGACCAACAATTGAGTGGATCGCAGCGGAAGCTGGCCGCTTCTTTTGGTATGTCTCTATCAACATTCCAAGAAGTTGTATGTAATTTAGTGCAAACGGAAAAAGTAATATTAGAGGTATCTGGAAAGGGACGAGCAGCATGCACAACCCTTCGTTTAGTATGTCCGAAAGACCCTACGAAAACTACGGCCAAGATTATCCCTTTTCCAAAACAAAATTTTACAAATAGTTACATAATTAATGTACCAGTCTCCAATACATTTAAGATTCTAGGGGGGTTGGCGGGTGGGTTGTCTCCTGGGCTGTTGTCTGCTTGGACGTCCTTACCTCCACCTCTGCCTTAGTGTATTTTTATGGGGTCTTTCTTTTTGGTGCCCTTATTTTTTATTCTCTTTCTCTACCGGTTTGCGCTTCTCTTGCTTTCTCTATTTTTTGCCTATTGGGGCCTATTTTCTATTTAGTTCCCTTTCCCTGCTTCTTGCTCTAATTTCCTTTTTTTCCCTGTTATTTTAGTCCTGCGTGTTCCTGATCCTTCCATACAATTGACCTAGCTCGTCCTGTCGAATTTGGGAGTATCTGTTCATTTTATGTCGTTTTGGTTCTTCTCTGGCGGCATGTTTGTTATACTGAATTGCATGAAACACCGAAAAACCACTCTAACTTGAGCCGAAATACGATGTATCCCTATGTTCTATGTGAGTTGTACCCCTACCCCCCGCCAATTGCTTGGTGCCACTGGTGAGTGGGAGTAATATAGCCACTCGAAAGCACTTCCTGACCCCACCCTCACAACGTCATGAGGATGGGGTCAGGAAGACGAGTATCTATATTACTCTAAGTTACTATTTGGCGGGGGGTGGGGGTGAGGGTAAAGATTAGAAGTGAAGTGATTAGTAGAGTGGATGAGAGAGGGAGAAAGAGAGAGAGGAGAGATTAAGAGATAGGAGATAAAAGATAAGAAATTTAAAGATGAAAAGATGAAAGATTAAAACAAAAAACCAAGATCAAAACCTAAAAGCAAGATCAAAACCTAAAAGCAAGATCAAAACCTAAAACCTAAAGACGTGTGAGAGAATGCGAGGAAGTAAACCTGTGGGGGTTGATCGGGGAAGATGGTTAACATGCTAACGCATGTTTTTGAATACCATTGTATTTTTATGCACTGGAGATTTGATAGGGAAAGTTGCTTCTATGATGTTGTCTAGTGATAGCGATAGTGAAAGATTGATGGAAAAGTTTGAGATGTTTTAGTTGGGGGAAGTTCCCCCGGTATAGGGTGGCAGGATTGAATAAACAGTATGCGATATGAGCCTTTATTTTGTTGGTTCAGTTGCACTTTCAATTACACTATTTGATGTTTGGAAGCAGCGGGTTATTCTAACTAGAAAAATGTGATAGTGTACAAGGGAGAGTGATTTTGAAAACGAAGTCGGGGGAGATTTTTTGATTACGAAATACAGTGATTTTAGAGACGATGATTTTCTTATTTTGAGATTCATTTTGAAGCACGGTATTGTTACAACCAGGCAAATTATGACGCATACAGATAGCATGTCACGTCATGCTGTTTATCGCAGATTGAGGAAACTCGAAAATGCACGGTTAATCTGGAGAAAGAAATTAGCGTCCAAACTCAATGTGTATTTTCCGCATCGAGACGCACGAGATTATTTGAATTATCCTGTTACGGTATCGAATGATGCTTCTTTTTATACGGCGCAACATGATTTGATTATTAATGATCTAATTTTGTATTTGAGATCGGCGGCGGCATCGGATTTTGAGTATAAAACGGAGCGTGAATATCGGTTTGAGCTGCTAAAGGGAGTCGAGGATCGGCAGGCCATCATCACACGAACGAACGAGACGCGTGATTCGATTCCAGATTTCATTTTGTATCCTCCAAACTTGGCCATCGCCGTTGAAGCAGAGCTGACCGTAAAAAAGGCTACTCGCTTGAGGAAGAAAATCGACTTATACGCAAATCAGCTTAAAAATGGAGAGTATACAGATGTATGGTATTTTGTTCCTGATAATTCGGTGGGTAACGCTATAAAGAAGGCGGTTGATTATGTACACAAGGCCTGGGCGGCTTCGGCTCGGACTATGACCAACGCAAAGGGGATCAATGTTTTCCAGCAAATTCAAATCCGTGCTTTACCTTCAGAGGTTAAAGGGGAGGATTAGGTGCAAAATGATGGGTTCGAGGATATGTTCCGAGGGCCGACCCCGGAACAACAGGAGCAAGAAAAAACATTAGGCTACATGGTTATAGCAGCTATCTTCCTGATCGTATTTTGTTTTGCGATGGGAGGTATTATTGCAGGGTTGCTGATTTACCTGGCCGTCAGGTTTGTTATTAAGCGCTATTGGGTATTGTACGCGATGTTGCCGCTTGCTCTTTTCGGGATTCTTGTATTACATGGCACGGGCGAATGGCTTTCATCACTTGGTTTTTTATCGGCTGTGCGCCTGCCGTTCGTGGCAACACTGGCAGAAAAATATCTTCATGATGGGAAGCCCTTCCCACTCACTGGTTATGCTTTCGTTTCTGCGGGTGTGGTTGGTATTATCCTGGCGTGTGTAGTACACCCGATTATTCAATATTTCGAGAGTAAAATCATTAAATCCAAACATGTCAGCCTGCTGAAAAAACGGGCTGACCGAAAGTATAAAAAATTCCGACTAAACCGATTTAAATACAATGATCGGGCGCAGCTTAAATTTCGTAAATCTGAATCCAAAGCCAATTTTATTGGTTATGACGAGTTTGGAGAACGGGTTGAGCTGGAGGATGAAGAACTCAATTCGCATATGTTAGTCATTATGACAACTGGCGGCGGGAAGACCGTAATTATCGGCACTGTGATTGAAAACGCGATCCGGCAGGGTAAACCCGTATTTTTCATGGATGGCAAGGGTGAAAGAGAATCCATGCTGGAGTTTAAGGCGCAGGCTGAAAAATATGGCCGTAAAGTACATCTGTTTACTGATTTGGATGAACTGAATTTCAATTTTTTGCGGCACGGTTCACCTACGCAATTACGTGACAAAATCATGAATCTGTTTGAATGGTCTGAACCTTTCTACAAAATTAATTGTTCCCGGTTTCTACAACTGACCTTGCGGATGCTGCGGGAGTTTGGCGAAACCTTAGACTTGGCAACCATTTACCGCATGACATTCCGCTCTAAAGTAGCTGCTTATATTTCGGAGCTGATCGAGCGTGAAGAAAATGAGTTAAGTCGGATAACAACGGAATGGGAACATTACGAAAAAGCGTTGCACCGAGCTGAAAGGGCCAAGAATGGGTTTTCTCTAACACCTGAACCAGAGGAAGAACCTACAGAAAACCTCCAAGATGTTGCTGAACCTGTTCCTGTAGCTGCCGATGATTTTTTTGGGTTCCGGCAGGCAAGGCAGGATAAAAAAGCAGCAGTCGCAAGTGAGGAACCTCAACCGGAGGAAGCCGATGAAGCGGAGCCGAATGTATCCCCCGCAGCTCCTATGGTGGATCTGATCAAAGAAGAAATTGAGATTCCACCACAACCGGATGTGTCCAGAGAAGAAGGAGCGGAGCGGTACCGGGAACGGATGGAGAAAATCGAATACTATCGGGAACGTTTTTTTGGTGAAGATTCGGAGGACGAAAGCGAGGAAGAAGATGCAGGGATTAACTTCAATTCGCTGGTGAGTCTTAGAAATCAGGTTGCCGAGCTGATGGAATCCGACTTAGGGCCGCTTTTTGAGGAAACCGGGGGCGGTATGGATTTACTGGAGGTCACGGATCGAAACGAAATGGCTATTTTTTCGTTGTCCGGTAACAAGTATCGTGACTATATCAAAATGCTTGGCCGGATCGTTATCTCTGAATTTAATACGATTGTTGATTACCGGCAAAAAGCCGGCAAGAAACGAATGCTTATGGTCTGTGATGAATTTTCTGCATATGCCAGTCATGAAATCGTTGATGTGGTGAATAAATCGCGTTCAGCTGGTGGGGAATGTGTTATCTCCATGCAGGGTTTATCAGATACAGACAAAGTTGATCCAAACTTGACCCGGCAGATTATCAATAACTGTAATACGTATTTGTTTGGGCGCGTGAATGATAGTGAAGATGCATCCATACTCGCTGCTACTTTAGGAACCTATGAGGATGGTGATATTACGAGTCAGGTGAAAAAAGATCCGCTGTACAAACTGAATTTTGAATCAGAAATGGGCACGGTCAGAAGCGTACAGCGCTTCAGAGCGCATCCGGACGAAATTAAGGAGCTGTCCAAAGGGGAAGTATTTTTAGCCCGTAAGCTGAAAAAACGGGATGATGGACAGCCGTATGTAGCCCGTGTGTATGTACGGAACGGCCTTGACCTGGAAGGGATTCAGGAAATTGTTTCATGAAAGGAGGAATTGAGCTATGGCAAAGAGTTTAGAAAAGCGTAAGCAGCGAAACGAAGGAGAGAAACGCGAAAAAGTGTCTTTGTGGACTCATATTAAAAATTTGAGTAAGCGCGAAGAAAAGCCCGTGCGAAAAGCTTATCGCCCAAAAGGATATGTGGCGCGGAAGATGGGTTTCTACCTGTTCTGGATTATGTTTGTCTTCATGTTCCTGGTCGTATTTGTTACCGTGATGGCTCCTAAAGGATCGTCTCAAGCCGATGCTAAAACGGAAAAGAAAGCGACTTTGAATCCTGCGACGACGACAACAGGCGTACAGTACGCGCAAAACTTTACCAAGGAGTATTTTACTTGGTCGCCGGGTGATGCGGCTTTAAAACAGCGGCAGAAGCGTCTAGAGCCATTTCTAGCGAAAGGGCTGGACAAGCAAGCGGGACTGGAGACACATGGTTTGCAGACTAAATCCACGTTTCTCAAAACAGAGATTAAAAATATTGAGGAAAAAGGCGAGAACCGCGCCTATGTAACGCTCAAGGTATATCAGAAAGTGGAAGTGCCGCAGCAAGTTCCGAACCAAAAAGCCGGAACGGGCAAGACAGCTCCTTTGGTTAAGTACAAGCCGGTGGAAGTTCAAAAATTTTTCGTGGTGCCTGTGGGGTACGACCAAAGCTACGGCATTTATGATTTACCTAAATTTAGCTTTATGGATTCACAAACCACGCTTGAGAAGGGCAACGCAGCCAAGGGGCTAACGGATGCGGAAAACAGTCAAGAGAAAGCCAATGTACGTAATTTTTTGGATACTTTCTTTAGTTCATATGCCAGCGATCCACGAGACAAATTGGCTTATTTGCTGGAAGACCCTAAGCATCCGAATGGACTCAATAAAACGATGGACTTTGTTAGTGTGAATGCAGCTCAAGTCTATCAAGGGTCTGCACCTAAGCAATATATTGTGTTGGCGAACATTACGCTGGAAGATCCTAAAACGAAAGACCGCTATAACATGAATTACCGATTGTATGTAGTAGAGAAAAACAGTCGGTATGTCGTGACAACCCTGGATGAGAAATAGGAGGTTTGCATTATGAGTTTAGACGGCATTGTAGATTGGTTGTCCACCGAAGGGAAAAACGCGATATTAATCGCTGGTATTGTATTTGCGATTGTGTTGGGGTTCCGAAGACAATTTATCGGAGCGATTGGTACTTTCCTAGTCCTAATAGTGGCGTATGCCTTTGTAGCCAAACCTGAATTGTTTGGTACCATATCTGAATTTATTACAAGCAAGATGAATTTAGGCGGGAAATAAGGGGGCCTACGGATGGAACCACAACCGCAACGAAGAGACTTGTTTGTTCTCAATGAATTTTTGATCTTTGAGAGACGATTGTATCAATTTGCAGGTTTTGCCTTTGGTAGAGCTTTAAAGATCAAAACGATAGGTTATTTTTTTGCTCTTTCGGTTGTCATGATTATTTGGTATCACATTCCGCTTGTTAATATTCCTTTATTGATTTTACCCAACGCATTTTCGTATATGGCGCCGTTTTTAGGCACCTATTTACTGGTTGATGTGGGGACCGAGAATCGGCCCCCTATCAAATTTTTTAAAAGCTTTTGCGCCTATCACTGGCGCAGGAGTAAGCGAGTGACCTATTACAAGGGAATGGAGTTGGGACAACCTCAATCCTATGGATTTAGCGGCCAACTGACCGCGAGAGAACGGCAAGCTGCTAAAAAGAAACTCAACCCGACTTACCGTTTTGACGGTTACTTTACAGTTGGAGAAAGACCAGTAAAGAAGGTGAATTCATGAAAGTTTTCACACAATTCCCGGTTAAACATGTTGAAGGCAATTTGGTATTTGGCAGAGACGGTACCGTATGGGCCTATTATCAGGTTGAAGGTTTTGCCTATGACTTTAGGGATATGATGCAGAAGTTTGAGCCGTACAGCAATCAATTGTCTTTTTACGTAGAGAACATGAACGATTTACATTTTCTGATGATTCCATCCTTAACGGATGTGAATGGCATTATTGATGAAACCCTATCCGAAATGAACCGAAAAGATTATGCGCTGAAAGAGTATGGTATCCAGTATTTTGAGAGTTTGAAAGAAACCTTGTCGAGTCAGCGTTCTTCTCGAGATACGAACGAGTACCATTCATATATCGGAATTCAGTTGATTGAAAAGAGAAATAAGTTTCATGGTGATGGAAATGCCGCATTAATGCTTACTACACAATTCCAGCGGTTCATGCAGGGCTTCACGTCTCCCTTATATCGGGCCGTGGGCTTGATGCCCCAAGATATACTCAAGCGGGATATTAAAGAACGGCAGGATCAGGCCGAGGCCCTACGTGAAATTCTCACCACATCTATGTCTTGCATGGTACGACATACCACCAAAGAAGAAACGGTATTTTTAATTGAGCAAAACTTTAGTGTCACGCCAAATGATACACAGCTTCGCAAAGGATATGAAACGAGTGTTGACGTTAGCGGGATTGATGAAAATAACCAAATACATGAAGCACGGCGCGGCCAGGCCCATTCATTTTATGAACTGCAAAATGCAGAGATTAAAGAATACGACCAAAAAACGCTCAAGCTGTACAAACTGGTCGGGGAAGAAATTAAGGAGAAATATGTTCAATATTTAGTCGTAGATAAGATGCGGCCCCACTCGCTACATCCAGGTTCCGAGTGGATGTTTCATATACAGAACAGTTTGAAATTTCCGGTAGCGGTTTCGATTAAAGCCAGCTTCTTGCGAAATGACCAAATCGTTAAGAGATTAAGTAATGTCCGGCTTTCTTATGAAGACCAACGATCTGAAGCGGCCAAAGGGAACAGTGAAGTGGATCTAAGTGTTGAAAAGTCCGAAAGTGGCGCAATCCAGATGGAAAGTCGTTTTGGGGAAACCGGATATCCAGCTTATGCATGTTCTTTTGTCTTCCGTGTGGCGGGTGACGACATGGAGGAATTGCGAGTTAGGGCTAGCGAGTTAAAGCGGCAGATGCAGAAATTCGGTATCCATTTGCAAACGCCATACGGGGAGTCGATTTCCTATTTTATGGAGTTCATTCCTTCAGCTCCAAGACTTAATGAGGATTACTTGCAATATTTAGAGCCGACAAAGTTGGCGGGTATGATGTTTGCGGCAACCACGAATATCGGAGACAACCGAGGATTTTATATCGGTCAAACGCTCAAGCTGAACCGTCCCGTATTTATACGGCCTGACTTGGCCGCAAAAGCTTTTGAAGGAACACAGAATGTAATGGATTCTTTGGCCGTTATGGTCGCGGGTATGACCGGGAAAGGTAAATCCTTTTTCATTAACCTGTTTACGTATCTTTCTGTGCTGACCGGATCGCTTGCTCTGATTGTAGACCCGAAGGGCGACCGGAAAGGGTGGGCCAAGGGATTACCTTTTATTCCACCAGAGTTTATATCCGTCTGGACGTTGGGCGCTGATGAAGCAGATGCGGGCTGTCTTGACCCTTTCCGAACCAGCACCAACCCGGAAGAAGCGAAAGACATTGCCCTGGATATTTTGTCTTTCTTGTGCAACAAGCAGCTAGGTGATGTCGGGTTCACACTACTAAGTGAAGCATCCGAACGAGAAGCCTATCATGACGATCCTTGTCTTGGGGGATTGCTGGAAGACCTGGAGAAACGATTGGTGACCGTGGAACACCGGGCAGATCGCCAAGAAGCCGCTGCACAAATTATTGAAACGCTGCATACGCTCAAGCGGAGTAACATTGCAAGATTGCTATTCGGGGAGCGCAACCAGGACTACCGGGTGCTTGAAGTCAGTAAACCTATTCAAGTGCTGATGGTGCAAAATTTGCAGTTGCCAAGAGCAGGGAAAGGTTCTGTCCGGCCTGTAGAAAAAATATCTGAAGCTATTCTAATTTCCATAGCCGCTTATACCAAACAGTACATGTTCAATCAGGATCGGTTTATTCATAAGGTCATCGTACAAGACGAAGCGAAAACCGTTGAACGTTCATCTGAAGGTAAAGCACAAATGGACTTCATTACACGGATGGGGCGTTACTACAATACCTCTTTGGTGAAAGGTACGCAGAATGCTACGGACTATGACGAAGATGTAGCCAATATGGGGATGAAATTTTCTTTTGCTCTTAAAAAATATGAAGAAGTGGTTGAAATGCTTAAATTCTATAACCTACCTACAACACAGAGCAATATTGACTATCTCACTGGATTGGGCCGAGGAACGGCTCTATTTCAGGATATCTATGGCCGGACAGCAGCTGTCCGCATTCATCCGGTTTACAAGGAGATTGAGCAGGCTTTTGACAGCTCCACGTCCACGGAAGAAGAACGTCAATACGAAAATGAACGTCAGGAACGCATCACAATGGGAGGTTAAGCAGATGGTCAAACAGATGATGATAGTCCTGGGTGTAGTTCTGCTGCTGATCACGGGCTGTTCTAAAACCCCAACTCAAGACACAGCGGAGGTCGGCGCTGCTGATGCGCTGGCCCTCAAATATATTGAAGCCAGCACCGAAGGAAATCATGATTTATTCAAACAAATCTTGTCACCTGATGATCCGCATTACCTGAATTTAAAAGATGGCCGTCATGTGAATCCAGGGATGTACAAAGCTATGGGGGAACGATACACCATTCAGCGCTTTGAACAAGATACGGATGATGCCAAGGAGCTGTACTACAAGGTGACGTACTACAGTCACAAGCATAACGGGTATTTTACAGATTACCTTGAGATGAAAAAGGAAGCGGGAGACTGGAAGATATCTGAAATCGATTCGCGTGATGTTTCACGGAAGATTACCAATCCGGAAGGTGGCGTGATTGTACACGAGAACAAAGAAGGTGATAAGTAATGATGAAGAAGCTGCTCCATGTTCTTTTATTATTGCTGATTTTCATCCTTCATGTTACGCCAGCTTATGCAGCAGATCCAGACGTGGTATATGGTGGCGGCATTTCAGACAATCTCTTCAGCGGGGACCATGAACAAACGAGCGACGGTTCCAAGGCATATTATCAAATTGATGTTACGTCCAAAACGCCTGGAGAGGAAGAAGGCGGATTTTTTAGTACCCTTGGGAGCTGGATTTCCGGTGATGCCGTAAAAGATGAAGTCCTGGCCCAGTTCTATGAAGGCATGAATTTTATGGTCAATACGATGTTTAAGATGAACGTATTTATGACCAAAGGCATGCTGTCGGTTCTTGATTTTGCCTTTAAATTCGACATTGTGAATGACCTGATCGATGGCATTTCAGGCGTGATGGAAAAACTGACAGGGATATCCGGCGGTAAATTTATGGGTTCAGGAATCTATGGAAAAATGCTACAGATCATTGGTATATCTATCGGCATTGCTTTTTTGTATAAATACTTTTTTGCGCGGGCGCAGCTGCAAGCTACAAGCATGACCGCTAATTCTTTACTGATGCTGGTTGTCGCCTTGCTGTTTTTTTCAAATTATGCGCCCACACTTAAAACAGTCAACAACGTGACCACGGAAATGTCGGCTGTTGTCATGGGAGCTGCATCCGGTTTAACGAATGACGGTCAGACCGATACCAAGACGACTTTGGGCGACAACATGTGGAATCTGTTTATCCACCGGCCTTATTTGTTTCTGCAATACGGTACCGATTCGGAAGGGAGTATTGGCAGCGGCAGGGTGAACGAGCTGCTGGTCATACCCCCTGGGAAACAGCGGCAGTCTTATATAGAAGATAATGAGATTAAAGAACGGGCGAATACAAATATGACCTACGCTGCCGTGCCAGATCGGTTGGTATTTTCCGGTTTGTACAGTTCCGTCAATGCGTTTACGTCGATTCCTATTTTCGCTTTGGCTATTGCGATTCTGGCCTTTCAGTTTTGGTTTTTGGGTGTTGCAGCCGTGGCCCCGTTTTACTTGGTTATCGCGGCCTTTCCGAACCAAGGCGGGATTTTTAGGCGCTATGCGGAAGAACTGTTTTTGCCTTTGATTCTCAAAGTCGCAATGTCCATTTTAGCACTTATTATTTTTACGATGTCGGCCATTGTATACCAGACTAGTGACACCAATAATTATGCTTATTTGGCTACGGCCGTTGTTGAATTTATCGTTTTGGTGATTATCATCTTTATCCGCAAGCGTTTGATGCGTATTTTGTTTGCTGGTGGGGCTATGGCGCGTAGTGTTGCTATGGAAGCGTCCAAAGCCGATCAGTACATTACATCTAAAATTAAGGACATGAAGCGTAAAGCTGTCCGCACCGTAGCGCAAGCGGCAGGCACAATGGCAGGAGGCCCAAGCGCTGGAGCCGCAGCCGGGGCTATTGCTGACGGTATGATGGGAGATCATGGCCGTGAAAAACCTTTAGAGAATGTGCCTTTGAACGATAAAGAGGGCGGCGATGTTGTATCTCTTGCGAAAGGTTCCAAGGGAGAAAGCAGTTCACAGCATGAAGCTAATCAAGTAGATGATTTGGATGCGGATTACAACGAAGGGGATATGAAAGTACCTTCAACAACAGATCTACCTAAAAGTGATTCTATATTTGTTCCAGGAACATCTACAGGAGGACAAGCCGTTGGCTCTAAAAAGCAAGGGCGGTTGGCTCAGGTCATGGGTGCATTGGCGGCTCAAGAGTCAGCGGCCACAGCGCAAACATCGGGCAAGCCTGCCGGAACTGCTTCCAAGTTAGCTGCTGAATCTGTTTCTACTCATGGAGCTGCACCTATACCGTATGACGTTTCAGAGACAATCAGTTCAGGCGAGGGTTCCCGAGTGGGGGCTTTACCTGTTGAATCTTTAGCTCCTACCTTATCCACTGTCCCAGGTGCGGTACCCTCAACGGAACCTATGCCCGTTCCTATACCGGGTGGCATGGGTATACCCTTGTCGGCAGCTCATGCGGCTTCACAGCTGGCCCAGGTCGTAAGTCAACGGAAGAATGGGCAAGCAGGGCCAATCGCGTCCCCAGGCCAATCTATAGGCCATGCTAGAGGGGGGCAAGCCCGGTTCAATGGTGGGGAACTGTATGATTCGCAGCAGCAAAGTACGTTTGTAGCGTCTGCACAAGAACCTATGATGGGACCTTATCCAGCAGGGGCAGCTAACAACTTGCCAAGTGCTGTTATTGGAAATACAGGTGTACCCTTGTCGGCAGCTCCTATGGTTTCACAGCTGGCTCAGGTAGTCACTCAAAGGAGAGTAATTCCAAACATATCCCAAAGTAGATCTATGGGTACAGGCGGGAGATATCAGGCCCGTTTAAGTGGAGAGACGATATATACGCCGCAACAGCAAACCGTATTTGTGCAAGAGCCTGTTATGGGGCCTGATCCGAGTAATGCAGCCAGTGGATTGTCAAACATCATTATGGAAGGAAATGTGGGTGTGCCGCTACCGGCAGCTCCTATGGTCAGCCAAAGAAGGAGCGAGGAAGTTATCCCGGTTGTATCTCAAAACCGATCTTCACACGCAGCTGCTGGTAGACCGTCTGAAACCATACGTACCGCCAAAGGGTTAAGTTCTATCCCTAACCTGTTTACAAACAAATCCAAGACAACTGTTCCGCAGCGTTCGGATCAAACCGAGCCTAAAAATGTTGAGCCTGAGCCTGACGATCAGGAAGGTGACGTTTCATGAGTTCAAACATTCCTGATCGGGCCAAGCCGTGGGTTAGTATTATTGTTGCTTCTATCATCATAGCAGTTCTACTTTTCGCTACGATCCATTATTTTTTTTACGGCTCGCCTGACCATCAAACACAGGAAAAGGCAAATCAGCCAGTCAAACCACCGGGCCGCGTACATCAGTATGCGGCACCTGATCATTCAAAGCAGGAAGAAAAGAAATCCATTGATGCCACAGATATGAGCCAGGCACAGGAACTTATTCCGTTATTTCTAAAAGCGTATATTCCGTGGGATGTGAAGCAGCAGCCTAATAGCAATATTGAAAAATCAAAAGAATATATGACCGAATCCTTTTACAAAAAAATTTCTGCCACTCAGCAGCGGTACACCTTAGATGTGAAGCGTCGAACCGTTACCAATATTGAGCTGACACCTGCTGACATTAGACAAACCGTTCAATGGTGGGACGCGGATATAGAGGTTCAACAGACAGATGCTTCAGGAAAAGTCAGTACCAACTATCTACTCTTTGTAGTAAAAGCGAAATGGGAAAATAACGCTTGGAAAATAGATGATGTAGGCGTGCGAACCGGAGAGTGGAGCCTATGAAAAAATGGCTTTTACTTCCGGTTATTCTATCTATTTTATTTGCAATCGGGTTATTTGCTATTTTCATGCTCATACCCTTATTTATGATCGGGGGCGGTCAACAAGCTTCAGCGGGTACGGGTTCCTGGGGAGCCGGTACCATATCCCAAATTGCAGAAAACGAAATCCCGGCCGAATTTATCCCGATCTACAAAGCGGCAGAGGAAAAGTATGGTGTTCCTTGGAATTTGCTTGCAGCAGTACACCGCATTGAAACTCGCTTTTCCACCTTGAAACCGATGATATCCAAAGTTGGTGCCGAGGGGCATATGCAATTTATGCCGTGTACTTTTATTGGATGGGGAGCGCCCGGCTGTAAAGGAACGAACGGTAAAGGCCAGTTTACGGATGAAGAAAAAACGAGCCTGGCGCTGATTCAAAAGTATGGGGGATATGGGGTAGACGCTGACGGTGATGGGAAAGCAGATATGTGGAATGTAAAGGATGCTATTTTTTCGGCAGCTCATTATCTGGCCGCTAATGGCGCGGCCAACGGAGAGTATGAAAAGGGCGTATTCACATACAATCAGAGTCAGGAATATGTGGCCGAGGTTATGAAGTATGCGACTTTGTACGTCGAAGATGGCTATAAGCCTATTGAAACAGTTGAACCAGGAAAGGGCGGGTTTGCGCGTCCAGTAGAAGGGCCTGTAACGTCTCCATTTGGCCCGCGTGTGCATCCCATTACTGGACAGGTCGGAAAGCCCCATAAAGGTGTAGATATAGGCTGCCCTAAGGGAACCTCTATACAGGCAGCCAAGGCAGGCAAAGTCACTTTTGCTGGATGGCAGGATGCCAGTAACCCGAAAAAAGGATATGGCCAGTTCATTTGGATAGATCATGGTGGTGGATACCGAACGACATACGGCCATTTGTCGGCTATTGAGGTTTCTGTCGGCCAAGATATCCAGATTGGACAAGAGATTGGGAAGTGTGGTTCTACAGGTGGAAGCACTGGCCCTCACTTGCACTTTGAAATAGCCATTAATGGGACACACGTCAATCCGGCTCCTTATATTGGACTTAAATAAATAAAGAGGAAGGCGAATGGTTTGCTAAATGAAAAAATTATTGTGCGTGTAGGCAAAGATGAAGAAGGAAGGACCGTAGGGATTGCCAGACAAGACGATACATTTATATTTCGGAATCCGCCTGGTCCAAGCTTTGAAGGAGTCGAGTATCTGACATGCTATAAGTTGGGTCAATCCGACTTCATAGAACCCTTTAAAAGCTCCACAGAGAGCCGTTGGCTAGAACAGGAAGAAAAGTACCAGGATTACTTGCGAGAGCTTTACAAGCGATATATACCGATCTTGCAGGCATATTGCCGGGAGAACCGATATGATATGGAATTAGCCTGGTCGATCATGGAGAAGCATGGAGTTGAAAGCAATTATAAAGGACTCACATTGTTTTCCCTTTTCTTGAGGATGGAGTGCAGGAAAATAGAAGGGACTGACCGAGAAAAGAACAAAGAGGATATGAAGTATCTGGATCAAATATACGAAATGCGTATGGCCGTGGCAAAAATCTTTGAGTTGCGATCTATTGACGATATTACGATAGAATCAGATTCAATTTACTTTAAAACGGATTATGCCACATTTATGAAAGATTATTTCTATTAACGAAGGGGGAAAAACCTATGCAAGTTATAACTCAATTTTTTGCGGGGCATGTGCTACTAGACGAAAGCTACAGCAATTTTTCGCCAAGGTCATCTATGTACCAATATGCTTACGATGCCGAGCAAAGCATCATTCATTTACTTGATCCACCAGGGCAAAACTACGGCGAGACATTACAGGCCGATACGCACGTGCAGTTTCAGGATCGCATTCACCAGCTGATCGAGACGGCCACCGGGATCAGCAAAGAAGATATTCCAGCCGGACTACGCTGTATTGTATACGAGGATGTAGGCGTAAGGGAATACTTCTTCACCGGGCCAGAACACCGGGGCTTGAATAATGTGGACGAGCAGCTGATTTATCGGCCATTTGTGGAACAGTTGAAGAAATAGAAAGTAGGTGGTCATATGTTTTACGGTATTCGGTATAATGAGCACGGCCAATACTATAGTAAGGAGGAACTGGACGATGCAAAGGCCATATGGGATTATATACAGCTCCACAAACTCAATCATCCGGAAATATTAATTACGGACGTTTGGGATTGCATTGTCGCATCAACCCGAAACGGATGGATTAACTACCCAACACAATGGGTTTTACAAGAAATTCAACAAGTCTATATTTTGGATGCATCTCATTTTGACCCCGCGGCCTTCTCTGAATCTATGTTTCGTGCAGGATTCAATATAAGAGGGGCGAAACCGTCTACTTTATATGAAGCTGCTGAACTTTTGAAACGCATATACTCCGACTTACCGCAGGATATATCATGAATCCAAAATATGCTATAATGAGAGGGACAAGGTAACCGGTGGGGAATGACACGGCGAAGCTGCCCGAAAGGGGGTGCTGCCGTGTCTCTTGATTTGTGTCTGAAGCTTTTGGACGTTGTGCTGAAGCTGGTCGGTATTATTACTGGCCTAAGTAAATTAGTAAACGTCTATAAGCAAGCGCGAGACAAGAAAAACCACCGGGAATAGGTTTGGGAGCCTAGCTATCCGGTGGTTTTTCGTATCCGTATGAAATTCTCGCCGTGGTTGCCCACCGGCCTTTGTCGGTAGCCGTGATGCTCTAACATCGCGGCTACTCTTATTTATACCCATTATACCACAAATACATGAGGATGAAATGTCTGCTAATCATGCAGGCATTTTTTTATTATATGTGATTGTTCGGAAAATAAGTGAATTTGGATCTTCAGACGGCTCATGGCCATCCAGGTATTTGCTTTAAAATCCGAATGTTCATGTTATGGCCAATCGAATAATAGCTTTAAAATCCGAACGTTACCTATAATAACTTTTTAAGCTGGGAAATACGGGCTTGTGAAACGTCAAGCCATTCGGCATATTGACTTTGCTTGGCTTCTGGATGTTCACGTATGAGCTGCCGTAGACTTCTAAGTAATTCTAACGTAGGCCGATGGGCTCTAGTTTCTTTGGGTTTCTCTTTAACAGGAGGAACGGGAATGAGAGTAACACCTACGTTCCCCTTCATTTCGAGTATACACTGCCTACATAAAAGAGAGCTTTTGAAATAGCTTAAATCCTGGGCCGAGCTGCACAATTTACAGGAAATCCCGTTATACTTTCCTATGCCTAAAAAATTTTTTTCTTCGTCCATATAAAATTCCAAAGGATCGCCAATCTCAATCCCTGTTGTGTTCCGGATTTCTATGGGAATAACAATTCGGCCTAGCTGATCCAGGGGACGTGTCATACCTGTATTCTTCAATGGATATCCTCCTTCAAACTAAATTCAT